>ERZ773241.434-NODE-434-length-46833-cov-15.221921_pt1 | contig 46833 bp, 46 predicted proteins | sample MGYA00580989_ERZ773241 | MGnify/ENA primary metagenome ERZ773241 (study PRJEB29015, sample SAMEA2737804) | human gut metagenome | biome: human gut; feature: human-associated habitat; material: faeces | place: China | collected 2012 ... | reverse complement strand
GCTCGAACTCGCTACCTCCACCTTGGCAAGGTGGCGCTCTACCAGATGAGCTACGCCCGCGGAACATTGACGATAATAGCAGATTCTTTCGCGTTTGTCAAGCCGTATTTTTCATTTTTCCGCAGATTTTGGTTCTGCCGCCTTGCAAATGCGGAAAAGCTATGATAAACTGCCTATTTGTATTGACAAACACCGTATGCAAGGAGACGACACTATGGCCACGCTTCACGAAGAGATCTCACGCCGCAGGACCTTTGCCATCATTTCTCACCCCGACGCCGGTAAGACCACGCTGACCGAAAAGTTCCTGCTCTACGGCGGGGCCATCGCGCAGGCCGGTGAGGTCAAGGGCAAGCGCGCCCGCGCGGCGACCTCCGACTGGATGGAGATCGAAAAGCAGCGCGGCATTTCCGTGACCTCTTCCGTCATGCAGTTCCAGCACGACGGCTACTGCATCAACATTCTCGACACCCCGGGCCATCAGGACTTCTCCGAGGATACCTACCGCACGCTCATGGCGGCGGACAGCGCGGTCATGGTCATCGACGGCGCGAAGGGTGTCGAGCCGCAGACGCGCAAGCTGTTCCGCGTCTGCGCCCTGCGCCACATCCCCATCTTCACCTTCATCAACAAGATGGACCGCGAGACGCGCGACCCGCTCGAACTGTGCGAGGAGGTCGAGCGTGAGCTTGGCATCGACACCTACGCCGTCAACTGGCCCATCGGCTGCGGCAAGGAATTTCAGGGCGTTTACGACCGCGAGAAGCAATGCATCATCCACTTCACCGACGCGGGCCACGCGAAGAAGGCCGGCGTGACCGAGATCGCGCTGGACGATCCCGCGCTGGTCGAGCTCATCGGGCAGAAGCGGCGCGACAACCTCGCCGACGAGATCGAGCTGCTCGGCGCGGGGCGCGAGTTCGACCTCGACGCCGTGCGAAACGGCACGCTCTCGCCCGTGTTCTTCGGCAGCGCGCTGACGAACTTCGGCGTGGAGCCGTTCCTGGAGGGCTTTCTGCGCATGACCACCGCTCCCCTCTCGCGCGAGAGCGACGCGGGCGTGATCGACGCATTCTCCCCCGACTTCTCCGCCTTCGTGTTCAAGATCCAGGCGAACATGAACAAGGCGCACCGCGACCGTCTGGCGTTCATGCGCATCTGCTCGGGCAAGTTCGAGCGCGACGCGGAGTATTACCATGTGCAGGGCAACAAGAAGATGCGCCTTTCTCAGCCGCAGACCATGATGGCAAGCGAGCGTGAGATCGTGCAGGAGGCCTACGCCGGCGACATCATCGGTGTGTTCGATCCCGGCATCTTCTCCATCGGCGACACCATCACCGTGCCGGGCAAGAAGTTCCGCTTCGGCGGCATCCCGACCTTCGAGCCGGAGCACTTCATGTCCGTCAGTCCCAAGGACACGATGAAGCGCAAGCAGTTCGTCAAGGGCATCGAGCAGATCGCGCAGGAGGGCGCTATCCAGATCTTCAAAATGCCGGACTCCGGCTTCGAGGACGTCGTGGTCGGCGTGGTCGGTACGCTGCAATTCGACGTGTTTGAGTACCGCATGAAAAGCGAGTACGGCGTGGAGCTGCGCATGAGTGCGCTGCCCTACGAGCACCTGCGGCTCATCGCGGAATGTCCCGGCGACCCCAAGGACCTGATGTTCTGCACCGGCTCGAAGCTGCTCGAGGATTTCAAGGGCCGCAAGCTCATCGCCTTCGGCGGCGAATGGAGCGTCGGTTTCCTCACCAAGCACAACCCCGGCCTCGTGCTCGACGACTGGCTGACGGTATCCAAATAAGCGTAAAAAAGGACGGCTTGCGCCGTCCTTTTCTTATGTAATTCCGTGCGTCCCGTGTTACGCGCCCACGAGATAGATGCCCGCAAGGCAGACGAGAACGCCGAGGCCCTGACGCAGCGAGACCGTCTCGTGATAGACCAGCAGACCGACCGCGAGCAGCACGCAGGCCAGCGCAATGTTTGCGATCAGAGAACCGACACTGACCTTCCAGCCTGCGCGATAGAGACAGATATTTCCGAACTCCAATCCCACAACGGCTATGCCGAGAACCCAAGCCGTCCAGTTTGTTTTGCCCAACTCACCGGCAAGTCCGCGCGCACCGGTCAGATAAAACATGACGATGGACAGCACTGCGCCCACACCGTAGGTGATTGCAAGCGAGGCAAAGGCGTTCACGCCCTCCGGCGTGGACTTTGTTGTGATGTGATAAAACACGTTGACACCGACCACCAGCGCGATCGGCCAGATCATGCTCCACATAGCTGCTTCTCCCTCTTTTATTTCAGCAAAATTTCCACGATGCCCGGCTCATCCGTGTCCGGGTAAAAGCTAACCTGCCACGGCGCGGCGAGTATACCGGCATCTCTTCCGCCGTCCTTCTCCTCCTGCACGTCGCGGACCATCTGCTCCACGCCCGCGCGGTCGGTGGAAAAGTAGCTCACGCGCACCACCAAGCGATCCGCGCCCTCCGCCGCCGCGGCGCGCAGCAGGTCGGGGATCGCCTCGGTGCTGGTGGCGTTGATGATGCTCTCCTGCTCCTCCGCCGTGCGGCGGTAGCCGAAGCTGAGCGAAAGCTCGTAGAAGCCGCGCTCGTCCGTGCCGGCATAGGTGATGTAATCGAGCAGATAGGCGCCGAGGTCCGTTTCCTGCTGCACCTCGTTGCAGGCCTCCGCGGCCAGCTCGGCGTATTCCGCGTCGCTGCCGAAATAGCAGCGCACCACGCCGCGCTCCGCGTGGTTTGCGACCAGCATCAAGATCGCGTTCACCGCATCCTGATAGCTGTCGGCGCGCAGAGTGTCCTTATCGCCGTTTTCCCAGTAGCCGGCGCTGTGCGGCGTGACCGACGACCACTCGCGCTCGAGCAGCCCGCCGCCGCAGCCGCTGAGCAGAAGGCACAGCGCCGCGCAGAGAAGCAGTATTCTCTTTTTCACGGCGCTCCCTCCCCGCTGCTTTTAGTAGCCAAGGTCCTCGTTTACGAGCACGACCTCCATATCGCTGCCCATCATCGCGCCCCAGAGCACGGTGAGCGCGGCAGATGCGGCCGGGACTCTTGCAGTCGTAGCAATGATCCGCCCTGACGGCGCAGGGCGTCTTTGCGCGGAGACGCTGCGCGTTCTTCGGCGCGGCGATGTTGCGGGCGCGCCAGAGCGCCTCGTCGTAGGTGGGCGCGAGCTTATTTTTGCCCGCGACGATCCAGACCTTTTTGTGGCCGTAGATCGCCGAAGCCACACGGTTGCCCGCGCCGTCGATGTTGATGATCTCGCCCGTCTCGGCGATGCCGTTGGCGGAGAGCAGATAATGCTCGCTGCCCGCCGCCTGCGCGCGCAGCGCGGCGGCGTCCCCGCCCTCCGGCAGGTGCCAATGGCTGAACACCGTATTGTGCCCGCTGAGCAGGGCATACAGCCCCAGCTCCTCGAGCGTGATGCTGCCGCCGAAGCCGACGGTCGCGCCGTCGATCTGCGAGTTGAGGTATTCGGCGGCCTCCTTCGCCGTCTCGAAGCTCGAGACCTTAAAGCCGCGCGCGGTCAGCGCCTTTGTCACATTCGTAAAGTCCATGACATTGCTTCCTTTCTTTTTCTTGCCCCCTCCGCGCGGCGGCGCGGGAGAGCTGTTTATCTTTACAGCCCGTCGGGCTTATATTCGCCGAAGCCCTCGCCGAGCACCTCGCGCGCGTCGCAGACGATGAAGAAGGCGGTCGGGTCGATCTCGTTCACCAGCCGCTTGACCGCCACGATCTCGCGGCGGCGGACGGCGCAGAGCAGCACGGGCTTGTCGTTGTGCGTATAGGCTCCCTCGGCGGTCAGGCGGGTGACGCCCATATCGCGTGCAAGCAGCTCGTGCGTGATTTTCTCCTGCTCGTTGGATATGATGTAGGCGAGCTTCGCGGCGCTGCCGCCGTAGACCACCATATCCATCACCTTGGTGGAGATATAGAGGGCGATGCCGCCGTAGAGCGCGTTTTCCAGGCTGCGGAACACCGCGGCATAGAACACGATGATCGTCAGGTCGATGGCAAGGCAGAGCGTGCCGATGGAGAGGCCCGGGATCTTCGCCTTCAGCAGCCACGCGCCCAGCTCCGTGCCGCCGGTGGTCGCCTCCTCGCGCAGCAGCCAGCCGAGCGACACGCCCACGAGCACGCCGCCGTAAATGCAGCCGAGGAGCTTATCCATCGGCTGAAAGGTATAGACGGCGTTGATGAGGTCGATGAAGATCGAGTTCACCGCCACGGCGAAGAATGAGCGCACCAGAAAGCGCTTGCCGAAGCGCTTGAGGCTCATCAGAAAGAGCGGCGCGTTGAGCACGATGACGGTGACGCCGACCGGCAGCGCGGGCGCAAAGAAGTTGATGACCTGCGCGATACCGGTGAAGCCGCCGAGCGTCAGCTCGTTCGGCGCGTAGAACCAGTCGAAGGCCAGCGCCATGAGCGCGCAGCCGAGCGTGATGGAAACATACTGTTTGAGCAGATTCAAGCAATGACTTCCTTTCTCAATCCATCAGGGAGATCTGTTTTTCGTCGCTGTCCTCCGCCTTTAAGAGCGCGCCGACCGCAGGGAGACTGCGGGCGCGGTAGCGGGCGAGGTTGGCGATGCCGGTCGCCTCGGCGGGGCAGGCGTAGTCGAGCGTGAATTTCTTTTTGAGCGTCAGCACCGCGACGCCCTGCGTCGCGCGCGTGGTCTTGCTCCCCAGCAGCGCGGTGGAGAACACCAGCACGCGCGGCTCGGTGGAGTAGACCGCCAGCTCGCAGTCCTCGCGCAGGCACAGCGCCGTGCGCAGCGGAGACTTATCCGAGTACGCGCCGGTGAGCTTGCGGCGGTTCGAGGTCGTCCGGTAGGCGGACAACTCCACCTTGGCGGCCTTGCCGTTTTCAAAGAAGAAGAGCATCCAGCCGCGGTAATCGCCGGGCAGCACCATATAGACGACGCTCTCGCCCTCGTCCATGCCGAGCTTTGCGGGCAGATAGTCGCCGAGCGCAGACGCCTTGGTGTCGTCGAAGTCCGAAAGGCGCGTCTTGTAGACCTGACACTTGTCGGTGAAGAACATCACCTCGGCGGCGTTGGAGGTCTCAAAGCTCTGCGCGAGCGCGTCGCCCTCCTTATACTTCTGCTCCGCGTTCATGCGCAGCGAGGCGGGCGTGATCTTCTTGAAGTAGCCCTCGCGGGAGAGGAATACGGACACGGCGTAATCGTCCACCGTGGTCTCCTCGGTGTATTCCTCGACCTCGTGGCCGTAGACGATGCCGGTGCGGCGCGGCTCGGCGTATTTCCTCCGCACGTCCTCGAGCTCGGTGACGATGATCTTCTTCACGCGCGCAGGACGGGCGAGAATGTCCTCCAGATCCTCGATCTCGTCCTGCAGGGCGCTCGTCTCCTCCACGCGCTTGAGGATATATTCCTTGTTGATGTTGCGCAGCTTGATCTCCGCGACATACTCCGCCTGCACCTGGTCGATGCCGAAGCCGATCATCAGGTTCGGCACCACGTCAGCCTCGGCCTCCGTCTCGCGGATGATCTTGATCGCCTTGTCGATGTCGAGCAGGATGCGCTTGAGACCCTTCAAAAGGTGCAGCTTGTCCTTCTTTTTGCTCATGACGAAGTAGACGCGGCGGCGGACGCACTCCGTGCGCCACGCGCACCACTCGTCGAGCAGCTCGCGCACGCCCATCACGCGCGGCATTCCGGCGATGAGCACGTTGAAGTTGCAGGACATGGTATCCTGCAGCGTCGTGGACTTCATCAGCTTCTGCATGAGCTTGTCGGGATCGGTGCCGCGCTTGAGGTCGATGGTCAGCTTGAGGCCGTTGAGGTCGGTCTCGTCGCGCATATCGGTGATCTCGCGGACCTTGCCTGCCTTGATGAGCTCGGCGACCTTGTCCATGATGGCCTCGGTCGTGGTGGTGTAGGGGATCTCATAGACCTCGATGAGGTTTTCCTTTTTGTCGTAGCGCCAGCGGGCGCGGACCTTCACGCCGCCGCGGCCCGTGCTGTAAATTTCGCGCAGGGCGTCGACGTCGCAGATGACCTCGCCGCCGGTCGGGAAATCGGGCGCAAGCAGCGTCTCCGTCAGGTCGCAGTCGGGATTCTTGAGGTAGGCGATCGTCGTGTCGCACACCTCGCCGAGGTTGAAGCCGCACAGCTGGCTCGCCATGCCGACGGCAATGCCCTGATTGGCGCTCACGAGGATGTTCGGGAAGGTCGTCGGCAGCAGCGCCGGCTCCTTCATGGTGTTGTCGTAGTTGTCGATGAAATCGACGGTATCGGAGTCGATGTCGCGGAACAGCTCGGCGCAGATGGCGGAGAGCTTTGCCTCCGTGTAGCGGCTCGCCGCCCACGCCATGTCGCGCGAGTAGACCTTACCGAAGTTGCCCTTGGAGTCCACGAACGGGTGCAGCAGCGCACCGTAGCCCTTGGAAAGGCGAACCATCGTGTCATAGATGGCGGCGTCGCCGTGGGGATTGAGCCGCATGGTCTGACCGACGATGTTCGCGCTCTTCGTGCGCGCGCCGTTCAGCAGTCCCATCTTATACATGGTATAGAGGAGCTTGCGGTGGCTGGGCTTGAAGCCGTCGATCTCCGGAATGGCGCGCGAGACGATGACCGACATCGCGTAGGGCATATAGTTCGTCTCCAGCGTATCGGTGATGCGCTGCTCGACCACGTCCGCACGCAGACCGAGGACGTTGGGATTTGCGCGGTGCTGGGCGGTGGTTTCCTTCTTTTCGTTCTTCTTCATGGTGTCCCTCAAACGTTCACATATTCTGTCATTATGGATTATATCAGCTTTTCCGCACGCCGTCAATGCGTGGGCGCGGCGCAAAGCGTCGTCTGTTCTTTGCCGCATTGCACAAAAGGGGCAAACGTCTTTCGTGTTTCTTGGCTAAAATCCCATCTTGCTTTTTCCTCTCCCGTCCTGTATCATTTGCAAAAGAAACAAACGAGGGAGGACACAGCCATGACGCAGTATGTGTACAAAAAGAAATTCCTTCCTGCTGGTGTTTCTATTTTTATCAGCACCGTTTTTGTTGATAATGATATTGTTTCCTTTGACCGGTAATTTTTTACCGGTCTCTTTTTTTGCCCGCGCGGGGCGCTGAGTCGTTTGGTCAAATAAGAACATACACCAAAATCAGAAGAAAGAGGGAAAATCACATGAAGAAAGAACTCGGACACGAAGCCATCTACGACGCCCGTCAGCTGGGCACCCCCAGAATGCTGGTGCTGGGATTGCAGCACATGTTCGCCATGTTTGGCGCGACGGTGCTCGTCCCCATCCTCGTGCAGGGCTACGGCCTGCCGCTCTCCATCCAGACCACTCTGCTCTTCGCCGGCCTCGGCACGCTCCTCTTCCACGTCTGCACCAAGATGAAGGTCCCCGCGTTCCTCGGCTCCTCGTTCGCCTACCTCGGCGGCTTCGAGACCGTCGCCAAGCTGGACGCCGGCAAATACGCCGGTATGAGCGGCGATGAAAAGCTCGCCTACGCACTCGGCGGCATCGTGATCGCGGGTCTTCTCTACCTCGTGCTCGCGCTGCTGTTCAAAATGCTCGGCGCGAAGAAGGTCATGCGCTACTTCCCGCCCATCGTCACCGGCCCCATGATTATCATGATCGGTCTGAACCTCTCCGGCTCCGCGATCAACAATGCCGCGACCTGCTGGTGGCTCGCGCTCGTCGCCATGGCGATCATCGTCGTCGCCAACATCTGGGGCAAGGGCATGGTCAAGATCATCCCCATCCTCCTCGGCGTGGTCGGCAGCTACCTCGTCGCGCTCATCGCCACTGCCTGCGGCGTGCAGCTGCCTGACGCGAACGGCGTGATGCAGCCGCTCGTCAACTTCGCCTCCGTCAGCAAGGCGAACCTGATCGGCCTGCAGCAGTTCGTCATCGCCAAGTTCGACGTCTCCGCCATCCTCGTCATGGCCCCCATCGCCATCGCCGCCATGATGGAGCACATCGGCGACGTCTCCGCCATTTCCTCCACCACCGGCAGGAACTTCATCGAGGACCCCGGTCTGCACCGCACCCTCGTTGGCGACGGTCTCGCCACTGCGCTCGCCGGTATGTTCGGCGGCCCCGCCAACACCACCTACGGTGAGAACACCGGCGTGCTCGCCCTCTCCAAGGTCTACGACCCCCGCGTCGTGCGCCTCGCCGCCGTCTATGCCATCATCCTGAGCTTCTCCCCCAAGTTCGACGCGCTCGTCAACTCCATCCCCGCGGCCATCGTCGGCGGCGTCAGCTTCATCCTCTACGGTATGATCTCCGCGGTCGGTGTGCGCAACATCGTGGAGAATCAAGTCGACCTCACCAAGTCCCGCAACCTCATCATCGCGGCGGTCATGTTCGTCAGCGGCCTGGGCTTCAGCTCGGTCGGCGGCGTGACCTTCACCGTCGGCGGCGCTGCCGTCACACTCTCGGGCCTCGCCATCGCGGCGCTGTGTGGCGTGATCCTCAACGCCATCCTGCCCGGCAACGACTATGTCTTCGGCGTCAGCGTCGAGGGCGACAAGTCCGCCGACCTCGGCAGCTACTAAGAAATAAGAAAAGAAAACCAACAGAAACGGCGCGGCCCGCAGGCCGCGCCGTTTCTCTTCATCGCTCTCCCTCCGACAGCAGAAATGGTCCCGCTTCGCCGTAGGGCAGCGAAAAGTCCACGATGCCCTCCGCCGCGGGCGCGACGGAATACATCGGATAGAACCAGCGCAAGCCGTCGTCCGCCAGATAAAAGCTCCTGCTGGAAAATGCGCGGCGCAGCAGCGCGCCGTAATCGGGATAGTACGCCGCCGTGCCCGTCTCCATCTGCTCCCGCGCCGTTTCCCTTGCCGCGCGGACGAGGCGCTTTTTTACCGCCGTTTTCGGTGGAAAAAACGCCGTGAGCGGCAGGAGAAAGCCCGTGCGCCGATCCCACGTCTCCGCGCGGCGGAGCGTGAGCCGCGGCGGCAGATGCTCCTCCCGGCCTTCGGTATAAAGGCTCAGGATGTCTCCCCGCACGAGCGTCACCCGATAGACGAGCGCCGCGCGGGCGCAGCTCCACGGCGCGCTGCGCTCCAGCGCCGTGTGCATCGTTTCGGCAGCGCGGGGCAGCAGCTCCGCCTCGCAGTATTTAAGATAGGCGCGTGCGTATTGGCGGTAGTAGCGGTCGAAGCGCCGCGCACGGCGGCTCTTTCCCCCGCAGCACGGCAGCGTCACCTCGGCGGTCAGCACCGGCACGCCGCCGCTCTCCCACGTTTTCTCCAGGTGCAGCGGCGTTTCCGACAGCCGCAGAAGCTCTCTTTCCATACCGTCCTCCCGTTTTTTTCTCACTCCAATGTATGAAGCGTCCGTGCAGGCGGTTCCGCCACGGAAAATGCGAAAAGTTCACACTTCCGCCCTTTACTTTCATGCTCTGTTCTGTTAAACTATAAAGCAGGGTGCGCAGGGCGCACTACTGTCATATTTCGGAGGGGTCTATCATGGCTGCACCGGGAAACCGCATTGGAAAGAAAGAAAAAAACGAGGACTTTTATAAGGCCATTCTGCTTTTGAAGGACGAGGAGGAGTGCTACAGCTTCTTCCGCGACGTGTGCACCATCGCCGAGCTGCGCGCGATGGAGCAGCGCTTTGAGGTCGCGCGGATGCTCACGCAGGGCAAGGTCTACAGCGAGATTCTGGAGCGCACCGGTGCCTCCAGCGCGACGATCTCGCGCGTGGCCCGCTCGCTGACCGACTCCGACGGCGGCTACGAGCGCATCTTCGCACGCATGAAGGGCGAGAAGTGATGGAAAGCTATTCCGCCCTCGCCGCCTCCTACGACGAGCTGACGCAGGACGTCGGCTACGAAAAGCGCGCCGCCTTCGTCGAAAAGCTCTTCCTGCGCAGTCACATTCCGGTTCATACCGTGCTCGACCTCGCCTGCGGCACTGGCACGATGACCGCCCTCCTCACCGAGCGCGGCTACGAGCTCATCGGCGTGGACGGCTCGGAGGATATGCTGCTCGAGGCGCGCGAGAAGGCACAGACGCTCACCGGTGTCCCGCCGTTGTTTTTGCACCAGTCCATGCCCGAGCTGGACCTCTACGGCACGGTGGAGGCGGCGATCTGCTGCCTCGACAGCCTCAATTATCTCACCGAAGCGCGCGAGGTGCGCGAGACCTTCCGCCGCCTGCACCTGTTCATCGCGCCCGGCGGCTCGCTCGTGTTCGACGTTCATGCCCTCGGCAAGCTCGAGGCGATGGACGGTCAGGTCTGGCTCGACGAACGCGAGGACGTCTACTGCGTGTGGCGCACGGAGTATTCCCGCCGCTCGCGCCTGCTGGACTATTACGTTGATATTTTCTCCGCCCGCGCGGACGGCGCTTGGGAACGCAGCTTCGAGGAGCACCGCCAGCGCTGGTATAGCGTATCGGAGCTGACCGAATGGCTGACCGCCGCCGGCTTCGGCGAAATCCGCGTCTACGGCGACTGCCGTCTCCGCGCCCCGAACGAAACAGACGGGCGCATCTATATTTCCTGTATCCGAAAAGAGTGATTTTATGAACGACACATTAGTAAGAGCCATGTCCAAGGACGGCATGGTCAAGGCCACGGCCGTCTACACCCGTGCGCTCACCGAGCGCGCCCGCCAGATCCACCACACCAGCCCCGTCGCTACCGCGGCGCTCGGCCGTGCGCTCGCCGGCGTCTCCATGATGGGCAACGCCCTCAAGGGCAGCGGCGAGAGCGTTACACTCCAGATCAAGGGCGACGGCCCGCTCGGCACCATCCTCGCCGTCTCCGACGCCGAGGGCAACGTGCGCGGCTATGTGCAGGACGCTTCCGTGGAGCTTCCCCTGCGCGCAGACGGCAAGCTGGACGTCGGCAGCGCCGTCGGCCACAGCGGCACCCTGACCGTTATCAAGGACCTCGGGCTCAAGGAGCCCTACGTCGGCACGGTCGACCTGCTCGGCGGCGAGATCGCCGAGGACCTGGCTGCCTACTTCGTCGAGTCCGAGCAGATCCCCTCGGCCTGCGGCCTCGGCGTGCTGGTCGACCGTGACCGCAGCGTGCTCGCCGCCGGCGGCTATCTCATCCAGCTCCTCCCCGGCGCGGGCGAGGATACCATCGCCAAGGTCGAGGGCGGCATCTACGCCGCGCCCAGCGTGACGAATCAGCTTCGCGACGATCCCGATCCGGCAAACCTCCTGCGCACGGTGCTCTCCGATTTTGACCTCGAGATCCTGGAGACGATGCCCATCGAATACCGCTGCTACTGCTCGCGCGAGCGCACGGAGCGCGCGCTGCTCTCCCTCGGCTCGAAGGAGCTGGAGGACATTCTGCGCGAGCAGGGCAAGGCAGACCTCACCTGCCAGTTCTGCGACCGCATCCACAGCTTCTCCGGTGAGGAGCTGCGACGCATGATTGATGAGCTTAAAAAAATCGGCAAGTAAGGGCGCGCATACCGCGCCCTTCTGCCGGGTCAAAAAAAGTTTCAAAAGTCTTGAAAAAATTGTTGACACGGCGAGGGGGATTTAGTATAATAACCCTTGCCGTTCGTAAGATGGCTTCGAGTGGGGAGCATAGCTCAGCTGGGAGAGCACCTGCCTTACAAGCAGGGGGTCACAGGTTCGAGCCCTGTTGTTCCCACCAAAATGTGGCCATGTAGTTCAGTTGGTTAGAACGCCGGCCTGTCACGCCGGAGGTCGAGGGTTCGAGTCCCTTCGTGGTCGCCACTTGCTGCTGTAGCTCAGTAGGTAGAGCGCATCCTTGGTAAGGATGAGGTCGGCAGTTCGAATCTGCCCAGCAGCTCCACAAAAACCCGTTGTCCCGCAAGGGATAGCGGGTTTTTACTTTTTTCCGTAGGAAAATTCGCTTACGCAAAACCCATACAGAAACCCATACCGATAAAATTTGACGGATAAGATCAGCTCATGCCTGATTGGAATTTTTCAGCGCATCTCTGAAAATTTGACTGGCACGACGAATGCTTTCCTGATCTGCGTGAGTGTACATACGGAGCGTAATGGCCTTGTCACTGTGGCCGAGCTTTTCGGACACGCTTGCCACGTCGGCCCCATTCGTGATGGCGATGCTGGCGAAGGTGTGCCGCAGCTTGTGCGGATGTAGATCCGGTACGCCGCACTTCGCGGAGAGCTTCTGCATATAGCGGGCCGGAGACTGCGGATGCATGGGTTCGGGACTGTTCGACTGCGTGAATACAAACGGACTGATCGCCTCCCTAGACTGTTCCAGCCTGAGTTCACGGAGCAGACCGATGATCTCCGGGTCGACGTCAATCGTCCGCACCTTTCCGCTTTTCGGAGTATCCAAGTAGACACCCTTTTGCGGGGTATAGCACAGGTTGCCGCTGATCGTTACGGTACACGCGCTGAAGTCGATGTCCTTCCATTGAAGGCCGCAGCACTCGCCCCTGCGTATGCCGGTGTCGATCAGCAGACGCATAAGGACGCGCCATTTGAGTGGCTCGGCAGCTATGGCAGAGAAGATGCGCTGAAGCTCTGAGGCGGTATAGGCTTCTATGGGCTTGTCTCTGCGCTCGCTCTTGCGGGGCTTGGGTCGCCCTACCCTGTCCATCGGGTTTATAGAGAGCACATCACTCATGTAAGCCATTTTGAACAGGCTGTGCAGGATCGTGTAGACCTTGACGCAGGTGGCGTTTGCCTTTCCTGCGGACTGCATGGACAAAAGCAGCGCGCTGATGTCTGCGGCAGTGATATCAGGCATTTTCAACTCGCCCAGAGTGGGGTATATCCAGTGGTCGAGATTGCCCTGATAAGCGCATCGACCGTTTTCACTCATGGTCACAGTCTTGGCAGGCATAAAGACTTTTTCGCCGTATTGCCGTAGAGTTTGAATCTTAGCGATCTCCTGTTTTTGCCGGAGGTCGTTTTCTTTTTGCTCTGCGCGGGAGGTGACTTCTCCCTCGTGGCAGCGTCGTTCGAACTCGGCTGCTTCTTTGGTTAATGCACGGTCAATGGCCTTTTGACTCCATCCAGCCGGTGGATACCAACGGGTGGTGAGGTAGGATCTGGCGCGTCCACGGCTGACACGGATCTCATAAAAGGTTTGACCGTCTTTTGTGGTTCTTATTCTGGTTGATGCCATGAAACATCCCTTTCTTTATTCGTACTGGTATGGGTGCGTGACCGAAGTACCGTACTGCTTTTGGTGACGGGCATCTAAAAATTCCGCGTAGGATATCAGATGCTCTTGAGACCTTGCATCCAACGACGAGACCAATTCTCCGAGGACCCGTACCGTGCGCATCTTGGAAGCCTGCCCGCTCTGGTTTATCTGGTAGAGCGTCAGAAGCAGGGAGTGGAAGTCGCTTTCCAGTCTGCCGCCGACTGCAGGGACCTTGAATAGAAGGTATTTCTGCCGTTCTCCCTCGATGGAAAGGCCGTCTCTGATTTGAGGAAGCAGCTCGCACATCTTTTCCTGATGCTCTATTTCGGAGACCATAATATCGCCCCAATCCATCAATTCGCCGGGCGTTGTATCCAATATCTCTGCCAAGGGCTTCAGAAGCGAGGCGGGCATCTCGATCATATCGTTTTCGTAGCGATAAATGGTCGCACGGTTTTTGCCGAGCTTGGCAGCTAAATCGTCTACCGACATACCGAGCTGTTTGCGGCGGGCGCGAATTTTTTTTCCGGTCGTCATCGTTGATCCTCCTTGTTTTGTGCTTGTAGTTACTATACAGCAAATATCGCAAAAAAGCAATAGAAAAAGCGAAGAGAAAATTTAATGTTAAAAAATGAAAAATTTATCTTGACAAGGAGAGATGTGTCCTGTATGATCAAAATATCGCAGAAACGCGACTTAAAGCGAGAAAGAAGCGAATGTGCGAAATTTGGAGAGAGGAGGGAAGGGCTTATGGTGCCTTTTCAGAAAATCGCAGAAGCGTGTAAAAGCACGGGCCTGTCTCAGTATTATCTGCGGCAGGGCTGCAAAAACGGCACGGTTCCGCACATCAAGAGCGGCGGCGTTTACTACGTCAATGTTCCGGCGCTGATGGAAGAACTGGACAGAAAGAGGAAGTAGGCGACGCAAAAAAACCGCATGGAGGAAGGAGGTATACGCATGGACAGGAAAACAGCAAATAAGCTGCGGCAGGAATATCCCAACCATGTGCCGCTGAAGGTTGCCGCGGCTTTCTTCGGTGTGTCACCGCGTCAGCTTTCGTGGCTGATCGCGGAGAGACGCGAGCCATTCGCTTCCATTGGAGCCAACATCGGCACCAGACAAAAGTATATCCGTATCTACACGGAGCCGTTGATACGATACCTGAGCTGTGAAGGAACAGATGCTTAAAACTTAGAAAACGTAGTGCAAGGGGGTGATCGTCTTGTGAGGGGCTGTCACAAACCATGTCGGGCGGCACGGAAACGGCTTTTAGAGAAAAGCTGCTTCCATGCCGCCCGAACTTTCTTACAAAAGGAGTGTGTAATTTATGCTGAATGAAAATCAATTAAAACTGCTGCGGCATCTATCGAGGTTCAATCTGCTGGATTATCCGTCCTGCCTTGATATGCTCAACAACGATGGCGGCAGCGACCGCACGGCACTGTCCTACGCCTTCCGGCCGCTGACGAAAAACCGATATGTTTCCAAGGATAAGCGCGGCTGCGTGTCTATTCTGGCAAAGGGGCGGGCGCTGTTTCCTGAGCTTGAGCCGCTGCTCTCCGCCGGAGGCGGTGAGCAGACAAGGCAGAGGATCATGGAGGTATCCCGCATGGCGGCGCTGATGGAGAGGAGCGGTATCCTCGTCTCTGCGGCGCGGCAGGAATGGAATGTGCCATATTTTATCCCGTCAGCCTGCTGGCGGAAAATTGCGCCGGGCATTCTGTCCACCACACGCTTTAGTGGAATGCTGATAGCTGGAAAGCGTCGTCTGGCCGTCTATGACATAGGGGACGGCGCAATGGAATGGCAGGTGCGTGCGGAGGGCTCCCTGTTCTACACGCGGTATGGCAGCTACGAGACGAAGGCAACGGGGATGCTACTGGTCTGTCGGGAGGGCGTGAGGATCAAAGCTGCGCAGAACATCATCCGACAGACGATGTGGAACCGCCGTCAGCTTCTGCGGGAGGACTGCGCGGAGCGGAATCGCCCAGTCAAGTGGTCCCGCTCGCCCATTAAGCTCAAGGCACAGTACGAACACGCTTATCTGACGACGCCGGAAACGCTGCCCGTCAGCCTGCAAAGGATATTGGGCGAGGAGCGGCATCTCCAAACGCTGTGCGCGAAAAACAGCGGAACGCTTTCAGGCAGTCAGGGGATCGGAGATATTGAGATGCATTTCCGCCACCTGTTTGTGAACCCCGCCTGCGATTTATTGAAGTATGTCTACTTTTTCTCCGCGGCAAAAACCTATTTGGGAGAAAAGAGCGAGGAAAAGGCATATTGGCCGAAGATCACATTGGAGCTTTGCATCTGGCCGGAGGATCTTCCCATCGCGGGGATGTATCCGGAGCTGCTCGACCTGAAGGGGCTGACCGTTTATGTATATCGATCTAAAAAAGACGCTTGAGGAGATCAGTAGATGCCTACCGGAAAAAGGGGTGCCCACGTCAAAGCAGTTACAGCGAATGTATGAACTTACGCTGCGGCTGCAAAGTCAGGAACTGGCTGTGATCTACGATATGGAAGCCTTCGGCAGCCCGGCGGCGCAGGAACAGAGAACTCTTGCCCAACAGCACAGCGGCGGGGAAAATAGGAACGGCGTCGTGACCTTAAAGATCGACGAGCCGTTGCCCTCAATGAAGAAGCTGACGGAGGCGGCCGAGGAGCATTGGAAGGCCATGCTCCATGCGGCGATCTCTGACGCGGCGGCGCAGGAACCGCTGCCGTATTTTGAAAAAGCGTTCGTAGAGATTGAGATCGTCACGCCGAGGGGCAGCAATAACGCGAGGGTGTGGGACACCTCCAACCGGGCGATCCAAGTTATTCTCAATAACCTGAAGGGCATCTTTTTCCGTGACGACGATATGGAGCACATGGCCTTTTCGGTGGTCGGACGGTGGGGCAAAAAAGGTGTCACGATCCTCCGCATTTCGGATGATAAGCAAATCAGCGCAGATCAGAGGCATTAGGCGTTGGACAAAAAACAGGCAAAATCATGAGTTTTAAAAAAGCTCATGGCGCAAGACGGAGATTAGCCGGTAGCCTGCGCTCTTGGACCGTGCTGTGCTTCGATATGCAGCGAAAGGCAGGCGGCAAAGGGCGTCGCTGCGGAGGGGTTCTGTGAGGTGCGTCACACGCGGCAGACGTGCCGAGCAGAACAGGCAAAGGGGGCGAAACCGTGCGAGCGTCAGAAATGACGCGAGCATGGTTTCGCCCCCATAGCAGTCTCATATTATTGCGCGGCCTCGTCAGCCGACCGCCCTGCCTTCGGCGGGCGGCTGCGGGAATGTCCGGATATAGGAAGAGACGTACTGTGCGAGATAGTTCGTTGGCGTAAAGAACTTTTTGATATACACGGCTCAGCCGGGGGCTTTGCTTTTTGAACAATGTCTATAAGGATATGCGGATTTACCTGCAACAGACTATAGTGCGAAGCGGGTTGAAAAACGCACGTGGTTGTAGTACTATGCTCGTAAGGCTATAGACGGAGGATAATACCTTATGCTTTCGTACCTTTTATCTGCATTAGAAAGCGATGGAGACCGTGCGCTATTTGCTGAAATCTATGAGCAATATCATGAACGAATGGAGTGCGCGGCACTCCGCATGAGGTGTACGGCATGGGTGTTACCGCGACCGCGCCTTGCCCATCCCCGCCATCGCAGGCTTTGAACAGACGGCACAGATGATGAACTCTCATAGATCCTCTGTGTTCAAGTCTGCCGACACCACAGATGTTGTGGAGACGGGGATTTCAAACAGTACAGAAAGGCAAAAAGCTCTGTTATTATGGTTGGATAACACATGCGGCAAATATTTCCATATGATTGCCACCGAGAAGTGTGCGTCGGAGGTTTATGATGAGGGTCAACGAAACTAAGAAGAATAACTATATTCAACTCGACAGATCGCCCAAGACCACTCAGCACCTTATTTGAAAACCGATAGCATCGTTAGAATTGTTAGAAAGGTGCTCTGCTTGCAAAATTAAGGAAAAGTCATTATTCTTATCTTAAAGATTAGAGGAAAGGGCGGGCGTAGGGATGAAGCTGGAGCAAGCACAAAATTTGTCGCAGAAGCTTGCGCTAACACAGGCGATGCGCCAGTCGCTGGATTGTCTCCAGCTTTCCGCAATCGAGCTGAACGAGTATGTGCAAGAGATTTCGCTCTCAAATCCGCTGCTGGACGTACAGACATCGACCTATTACGAAACGGAGCTACCGAGCGAGGGCATATTGCCTGAGCGCGAGACGGTCGAGCTACGCGGTGAGGACACATGGCGCAGCGCGGAGAATACGCTCGATATCGCGGCCTATTTGACACAGGAGAAGACCTTCCGCGACTACCTGAAAGAGCAGATTGGTCAAATGAAACTGGTGGACGACGAGCTACTGCAGCTGTGCTGTTTCTTGATCGACTGTCTTGATGAGCGTGGTTACCTTGATTGTCCAATCGAGGAGCTGTCACAGGAATTCAATGTTCCACTCTTTTCTCTTGAGCAGGCACTGTATGCCGTGCAGATGCTCGATCCTCCGGGCGTGGGCGCACGCAGCCTTTCCGAGTGCCTGATGCTACAACTGGTGCAGAGCCGCACTTTTGACCCGTTGACGCTGGCCATCGCCCGTGACGGGCTGGAGATGTTGGGAAAGCGTGATTATAGCGGCCTTGCCAGGCTGTTGGGTGTAACCACTGGAGAAGCAAAGCGGATAGCGGTGAAGGTGCTGGCTCTCAATCCCATTCCCTCGCGAAGCTTTGCTAGCAGCGAGCCGGTGCCTTGCATCGCGCCTGATGCGGTATTTTCCGTGGAGCGGGGAAAGCTCGTGATCGAATTGAATGAGCGCATCCTGCCGCGGCTGTCGGTGAACGCAGAATACTCCGCACTGCTGGCGAGCTCGCTAGACAGCGCGGTGCAGCGCTATGTGAAGGAAAAGCTCAGCGAGGCGCAGTCGCTCATCCGCGGCGTACACACGCGCTGCGACACACTCCTGCAGCTGCTGACGCTTGTGGGCACGGAGCAGCGCGACTACTTTTGCTCGGGCGGAGAACTCATGCCGGTCACAATGCAGCAACTGGCGGAGAAAATGGGTGTGAGTACCTCTACGGTGAGCCGGACGGTGCAGAACAAATACATCCAGTTTCAGGGCAAAATCGTGCCGCTACGAGACTTTTTTACCGCCGCCATCAGCACTGACGCCGCCGTCTCCTCTTACTCGGTCAAGCGGTATATCCGCAATATGATCCAGGCAGAGGATCCGAGTGCGCCGTTTTCGGATGAGGCATTGCGACTGGCGCTTTTGGCGCACGGCATTGCGGTGAGCCGTCGTGTAGTAACAAAATATCGTATGGCAATGGACATCCCGTCCTCGTCCCAGCGCAGAAAGAGACGCTAATATCAGGAGAAGATAGAACGAGCAGCAGAGGGAAACTTGAATTATAAATTAATATTGACGCACCCATAAGGCTTTAGCTTTTTCGATTGCCCACGCTTAGACGATTATATAGTGTTGCTCGGCTGATTCCGAGCTTTTGCGCTAAATCAGTCATTGAGCAGTTGCTGGTGTCTTTATAGCATTGTAGGACCATACTTTCTGCCCGTTTGATGTCTTCCTGATAGTCTCCGCAAATCGGAAGTGAGAGCTCCTGTTTATACTGAGGCTTAGCTCCATTAGTGTCAAGGCATTCGGAAACCAGACTGGAGAGATATTCTGGATCATCTGCACATTCGGGCTCAGCCAGCGCTGCCACACGCTCTGCAACATTGATCAGCTCACGCACATTGCCTGGATAGTGGTAAGCAAATGCTGAGGCGAACGTCTCATGAAAATGTGGACGGATACGATCAAAGAGCGCTGCGTCAAAAGCTTTGAGATAATGTTCATACAGCAATGGAATGTCTTCTGGACGGTTACGCAACGGCAGGAGTTCAAGATGAAGGATGTTTATACGGAAATACAGGTCATTGCGGAAGGTGCCTTCTTCTACCATTTCACGCAGATTCCTGTTTGTTGCGACGATAAAACGAACATCGACAGGAATCGGTGCAGTGCCGCCGATGCGGATAATTTCATGCTCTTGCATCACGCGCAATAGTTTTGACTGAAAGTTAGCAGAAAGGGCGTCAACATCATCAAGAAAGACAGTCCCATGGTTTGCCATTTCAATCAGCCCGCTCTTCCCCTTGGAGGATGCTCCGGTAAAGGAATTTGCCGTATATCCGAATAGTTCACTTTCAATCAGCGTATCGGGAATGGAGGCGCAGTTTATTGCAACAAAGGGGTAATTGCGCCGCGGGCTATAGTCGTGTATGCTTTGCGCGAATAATTCTTTTCCCGAGCCGGTCTCAGCATTGATAAGCACGGTCGAGTTTCGCATGGCGAAACGCCGTGCAGATTCGATCGCCTTCAGAAGCGCCGGTGCATGGCCGGTAATATCAGAGAAAGAGTAGCGCGTAGAGAAGCTTTTTCGCTTGCTCTCCTGCCGAATCATCGTCTCGTATCTGCAAGAAAGTGTTCGGCGATGGCAGAGTCCTTTCCACAGCCTACAAGCGCCCGCAAACCATGAAGAATGGACACGAGTGGTGGAAGTATGTCTATGATGAATTCTACGACTGCGTGATCTGTCCCGAATACCAGCCCCTGAAATACAGCACGACGAACCGGGATGGATATAGGGAATACAAGAGCGATCCGAATATCTGCGCCGCCTGTCCGACCAGAGAACGGTGTACGCATTCCAGGGACTGTATCAAAACGGTGCAGCGGCATATCTGGAAGGACTATGAGGAATTGGCGGACGATGCCAGATATACGCCTGCGTACGCGCAGCTCTACAAGTGCCGAAAAGAAACCATTGAACGGGTCTTCGCGGACGCCAAGGAAAAACACGCGATGCGTTATACGCAATACAGAGGCTTGGCTCAGGTGACGAACTGGGTGAAGCTTAAGTTTGTTGCCATGAACTTGAAAAAATTGGCCACATGGAAATGGAGGGATCTGTTGTCCTCGTTTCGTTTTGCTGTTTTTTCGCTCATATATGTTCGAGACCCAGTCTGCTCCTGATCACAGACTGGGTTCCTCGACAGACTGAGGGAGTTCTGTCATAAGACAGAACTCCCTAATTTTTTGTGAAGCTTTTTCAGTCGCTTTGATACCGCCATTCTGGGGATGCCATAGATCTGACCGATCTCCTCCATCGCCAGCTCACCGCTGTATCGGAGGGAGAGCAGGTTTTGACCTTGCACGTCCAGTTCTGCAATGGCTCCCCGCAGATTTTCAAGCCGGAGGTTCCTGAGCACCGCATCCTCCACGGGACGCTTGACGCAATCCGAACCGGACAGCACCGTTTCAAACTCACTTTTACTCAGGTGCCTTGCGTCCTGCTTCTCCTGCACCTGTTCCCGTTTTCGATCCTGCCCAAGGAAGCCTGCGACCTCCTTTGGCACCGATACTTGCTCACCATTGTAGACGATAACGACGTTGTCGTTCATTTGTGTCCTTTCCGCTTTCGACGGAAGGGTACACACCCGCGCTGCCGGTACAGCGCCAAAAACTGTCGACCTTCATGGAACTTCCTGCGTACAGGGTGGTCATAATGTCCTACGGGGTCCATGAATGCCTGAGGTCACACTTACGGTGTGAACCTCACCGGAAAGTCGCGAGATTTGGCTTTTGCCTGTTACCAATATAAAGTGAACGCGCAAAAGCGTCAAGACACAAACTTTTTAGAGAATGACAAAAGAGATGATGTTGAGATTCTTAAATACGAAGGGATATTAACAATTTCATCCAAATATATTCAGAACATGGTAAAAGTACATAAAAGAGTCTTCTATTCAAAATGCAAATATGGTAAAATACAAACATACCAATATTTTGACGAAAGCAGTCGAAATAAGCTGTAATATACTGTTCGGTTCGGAACACAACATGGAAGGCAGTTGTATGCAGGACTTGATCCATCCGTGAAGCAGTCCGGCGAATTTAAGAGCAACCAGAATCGTATGTCCAAGCGGGAATCTCCTTATTTACGCCGTGCCATTTGGTTGGCGTCCACGGTAGCAGTGCATCGCGATCCGATGTTTCAAACCTATTACGAAAAGAAGATATCCGAAGGTTTGCATTACATGAATGTGATTGGCCATGTCAGCAGAAAGATGACCGCTGTAATCTTCGCTGTCCTCCGGGATGGACAACCGTACCAACCTGTTTTACAAACTGCCGATTGACCGAGCCGCGTCATTTTCGTTCGGCCCGCAAAGGGCCTGGTTCTTTGCGCCCTTTTCCGATATACCCCTTATACACGCAAACTGTGATTTTATCCCTTGACAAACCTATAGGGAAGTGTTTTTTGATTACAGCGGTGCGTTTTTGAACTGAAGAGTATGACTGCGTCAGCTTCAATTTCCCCCAAAACACTCTGAATGCTATTGACAATGTTATGATACTTTTTATACAATTTTCAGGAATGGTTTCTGCGGAAGAATCCGACCCCATTTTCCTCACTCCGCTCCGAAAGGAAGGCGCTTGTCTATTCTGATAAATGGAGCATAACGTTTAAGATCCATCCAACGAACGAGACAATAATTAGCAATCTTCACAGCATCCAACTTGCTGGTTTTACCCTTCCCAATGGTGTTGTTTCCACATTTGTAGATCAGCAACGCATTTACGGCAGAGACAAAAAGGCTTGCATCGTGCAATACCTTAGCGATTGACTGCCGCGCCTATCACCTAAACTATATTGTAGGAGGTCCTATATGAAAAAGAAAACAGCTATCGCGGTGATCGCGCGGCGCGAAAATTATATTCGTTTCATGACGGAGAAGCTCTCTCTTTTTTTGGGCGATGCGGCTGATTTTCACGGTTACATCATACCGGATCTGCCGGATCCGACCATCCTTTCAGAAGATTGTGTAGTGCTTTCCTCCTACTCGATTTTTCAACAGGTGCGTCCTAAACTCGAGAAATCTGCCAAGGTCATTATGCTCAAACGGAGTCTGTACCGCGAGAGCTTAAACGATATCCGCGCGCTTCAGGACGGGACCAGAGCATTGCTGGTCAACATTGATTATAAATATTGTATGGAAATGATCACCTCGCTGTATAGAGAGGGAAACATCAACCTACAGCTGGAGCCTTACTATCCAGGATGTGAGTATGACCCCGATATCCGCGTTGCGATCACACCCGGCGAAACCCAACTTGTTCCCCCGGGGATACAGACGGTCATAGACATCGGTGAGCGCGCCATAAACATGGACTCCATATATGAGCTGGCAGAGGCCATAGGTGTCGAAGATCCTGTAGCCTCCGATGCTGCGAGGGCGGAGGTGGAAAAGGTCTTGACAATGGACTCCGCCATTATTCATCGCCTGAATGAGCGGAAGCGTCTGCTCTCGCAGATTAGCGCTGTGATCGATGCGCTAAAGATCGGTGTCATCATAACAGACGTGACAGGTCAGATACGAGCGATCAACCGAACGGCTTGCGATATTCTGGAGGATAGTGCCGAGTGTCTGGAGAAATTCAATATCACTGAGATCATTCCGGAGCTGCGACTCCGTATCGTAAAACGCTTGGAGGAACAGACGCAGGACGAGCTGATGACGATCCACGGCAGAAAGGTCATGACCATGGTGTCAGACGTTATGGAGAAAAACGGGATCGAAAGTCGAGTCATTACTCTGGAATACTTTAATCAGGGCGAGGAGCGACAGTATCGCTTTCGCAAAAAGGCGGTCGGCATGGGTCACCGGGCAGCCTACACTTTTGATCAGATCAAGGGCGAAAGTGAAGCGATGCGCCGCACGATCGAGATCGCAAAGCGAATCGCGCGGTCAGACGGAAGTGTCTGTATCACTGGTGAGAGCGGGACCGGAAAGGAACTGTTTGCACAGTCTATCCATAACGCATCCCGCAGGAGCGCCTATTCCTTTGTGGCGATCAACTGTTCTGCTGTGCCGGAAAATCTGCTGGAAAGCGAAATGTATGGATACGAGGAAGGCGCCTTTACCGGTGCGGCAAAGGGCGGAAAGTCCGGCCTGTTTGAATTGGCTCACCGGGGAACGCTCTTTCTTGATGAGGTCGGAGAGCTGCCAATGCAGATGCAGGCGAAGCTTTTGCGCGCGATCGAAGAGAAAAAGATCCTGAAGATCGGCGGCAAGGATTTGATTGATGTTGACGTTCGCATCATCAGTGCCACAAACCGTGATCTGCTCGCAATGGTGCATGATGGTCGTTTCCGCGAAGACTTGTACTATCGCCTTTGCGTTCTGCCTGTACAGATTCCGCCGCTCCGGGATCGGGGCAAGGATATCCTGCGGCTGTTCGAGGAGCTGCAACGGGAAATGCACACGACATTTACGCTGTCCCGCGAGGCGGAGGATATGTTTTTAAGATACGGATGGCGCGGAAACGTGCGCGAGTTGAAGAATGTCATAGAATATCTCGACAGTCTGGAGGTATCCGTGGTCGCACCGGAGGATCTGCCGATGTCCTTCCACATGAAGCTGCCTGATCACACCGGCGAAGGCGATGTCGGTATCGACCAGGAGGAGCGGGAAGTAGATGCACTGTCCTATTTCATGCTGGAGGAGCTTATGCGATGCAGGCGGGATAACAGGCACGGCGGCAGAGGTCAGTTGTTGAGCGCGGCTCGTGCGGCGGGCTTTTTTGCCACAGAGAGCGAAGTGAGAAACAGCCTGCATGCGCTGAGTGCGCAAGGCTATGTTTTCTCTCGCCGTGGACGGGGCGGCAGCGACATTACCGAGCTTGGAATGGAACTGCTGCACCGCAAAAACATAGAATCCGATAGATTACCTTAGTGAAATTGGATTATATGGATTTTTGGGATTACAATACATCCTGTTTTATGACCTGCTGTGGCAGAGAGTACAAAACTGACAAAGAACAGGCGGTCTTTCTGCTGTAAATATGCACAAATTCTATTTCAAAAAGTTGTATCTATTTAAATATAAAAAGTTTTTTAGAAGAAATCTGAGTTCTGGAACGGTAATTGCTATAATAAGGGCAAGACGATAATTCTCGTCATAATTAAATCGGAGGTAAGAAAAATGAGTTACATTTCCAAAACGATGATTGACCTGGACGAACAGATGCTCAAAGGCGAAGAAATGACCAATATCAAGGCGATTCCGGGCGAACGTTGGTTCCCTCTGGAAACGACCATTGATCAGGACTTTGTTGAGTATTGGGGCGGCGACTGGGGATGCTCCTCTGAATACACGAAGCTTCGTGCCGTTGTGATGCATCGCCCCGGTCCCGAAGTCGATAATTTCGATTTCAATGAGGTGCGTTTCCGCGCACCGGTCGATCCCGAGCTTTTCCGCAAGCAGCATGACACATTGGCCGATTATTATCGCAACCACGGTATCAAGGTCTATTATACGCCGGGTGGCCGCGCAGATCGTCCCAACTCTGTTTTCTGCCGTGACAAACTCTTCATGACGCCGGAGGGCGCGATCATTACCCGTCTGGCCATGAAGGAGCGCCGCGGTGAAGAGCGCTATGTTGCACAGGCCTGCGCCGATGCGGGTGTTCCTATCGTTCGTACCATCGCTGGCGACGGTATCTTTGAAGGCGCAAACGCGATGTGGGTCGATCGTCATTGCGCGATCCTCTCCCTTTCCTCCCGCGCGAACCGCAGCGGCTATAATCAGATGGTCGATGAGCTGACTCGTCAGGGTGTTACGGACATCATCCCCATGCAGATTCCCTATGGTCATGCGCACATCGACGGTCTGCTGAACATTGCCAGCGAAGATACCGTTGTTATCCACTCCTGCCAGGTTCCTTATGAGGTCGTGGATCGCCTGAAGAAGAAGGGCTTCCGCATCATTGAGACCCCGTCCTACACCGAGACCAAGTACGGTCATGCCACCAACTTTGTTGCGATTGACAATGGTCATATCGTTACCAGCTGCCTCGCGCCGCAGACCTGCGAGCTGCTGGAGAAGGCCGGCATCACGGTTGACAGACTCGATCTCTCCGAGCTCAACAAGGGCCGCGGTTCCGTCCACTGCATGACTGCGTTCCTGAAGCGCGACAACAACTGATTGCGTTCTGAAGCAACGGCTTCTTTGGATTCTCACCATCGGATGGGTGGATGCACCCTTAAGCGCACTTTCATGAAAACATTCAGAATACGACATGAGAGGAGACGAAATATGAAGAAGATTTTATCAATAATTTTGGCGCTGACCATGGCGGCTACGCTTTTGGCCGGCTGCGGTGAAAAACAGGGTTCTATCAACGATGCCGAGCAGAATAACGACGACAAGGTGTTAGTGCTGCGTACTCCCACCGCGCTCCAATCCACGGACTGGACACAGACCACCCATCTGGTCGACATGCAGGTCACCTACGGAAACGTCTTTGAGGGCCTCTACGGTATTGACGAAGGTGCCGGCGGTTATTATCCAGCACTTGCAGAGGATGTTCAGATCAGCGACGATCAGCTTGTCTACACGATCAAGCTTAGAGATGCGAAGTTCCAAAACGGTGATCCGCTCAAGGCATCTGACGTGGTATTCAGCTACGACCGTGCCATGGCCAACCCGCGCTTCAACTTTTTGACAAACATGATCGATTCCTACCGCGCTGTGGACGATCAGATTTTTGAGATCACCTTGAAGTACCCTTACTCCGCCATCCTTCATACCTTCTTCAGTATCAAGGTCACGAGTGAGCGCGAGGTTACCGAGGCGGGAGATGCATTTGGCACAACAGTGCATAAGGCAGCCACAGGGCCTTACTACTTCAGCTCGTACGATGTGGCCGGCGGTTACCGGCTGGAAGCCTTCGACGATTACTGGGGCGGCGCACCGGATGTCAAGCATGTGGAGTATAGGCTGATCACCGAGGATTCCGCAGCTGTTATCGCCTTTGAAAACGGCGAGATCGGTTATCTGCATGATGCCCCCGTTGCTGAATGGGAGTCTCTGGCAGCCAAGGCCGGCGACAATTGCGTTATGCTCAAGGGCAACAATATCCGTACATTCTTTATCAACTGGGAATCCAAAAATAATAACGGAATTCTGGCTGACGAAAATGTCCGCAAGGCCATTCTGCACGCGATCAACAAGGATAACATCAATGCAGCGGCCGTGTCCGGTTACGGCGCTGTGTCTCCCTGCGAATGGATCCCGTCCGAGTACTGCGAGACCTCTCCCAAGGCATCCGACGGAAAGTTCGAACTCTACGAGTTCGATACGGCGAAATCACACCAGTATTTGCTTGACGCCGGCTTCACCGAGGAGGAGATTGCTGCCGGTATCCCTGTCGGAACGATTGTGACCTACGGTTCTCAGACTTCTGAAAAGGTCAAGGCCGCTCAGGTCATCCAGTCTAACCTGAGAGATGTTGGACTCATCGCTGAGGTTTCGTTCGGCGACATCAGCGTGATCGTTCCCGAGCTGCACCGCTTTAATTACGATATGCTCGTTTACGGCGACAGCGGCAACTACGATTACAACAACATCCGTCAAATGGTGGCATCCGAATCCAACGGTGATGACAACAATGGCGGCGGCGTGTCCGTGGTGCGTTTCAACGGCGACGGAAAGGGCTCAAGCCCCTTCGAGTGGCAAAAGATCGACCAGCTGATCGAAGACGGTGTCAGTACGACAGATGTCGCTGAGCGGTATGACATCTACACCGAACTGTGGAGCACTGTCATGGATACGGCGGTCATGGATCCGTTCCTGCATCTGCCCGTTGGTATTGCTTACCGTGCCGATCTGGATATCGGAACTCCCTGCCCGTCTTATTACCGTCTGTTCAACTTCTCGTGGAAATAAAACACAGACCGGGCAAAGAGTGATCGCGTTATGCTTCATGCGCCCCGCGCCTTATGGCGCGGGGCGGTGAATGGACTTGGAGGCTTTCAATGCATAAGTACATCATTAAACGAGTTTTATTTTTGATCCCAACGATTTTGGGAGTTATACTTATTATTTATGCGATCATGAGCATCACCCCGGGAACGCCTGGACAGGCTGTGCTGGGAAGCTCCGCTTCTCAGCAGGACATTGATGCCTACAACGAAATGATCGGATACAATAAACCGTTTTTACAAAAATATGCCATATACATCGGCAATATGCTCAAGGGTGACTTTGGGACGTCATATTTTACCAAGCAGTCGGTTTTCAAAGAGATCCTCCCTCGCTATATGCTGACGATCCAGCTGGCACTGATGGGCGTCGTACTTGCGACATTGATCGGTGTGCCGATCGGTGTTTATGCCGCTGTGCGGCAGTATTCTCTCTGGGATACGATCCCTTCTGTGGTATCTTTCCTACTGGCAGCTGTCCCGACCTTTGTGTTGGGAACGCTCCTGCTCTACGAATTTTCGCTGAAGCTAAATATTCTGCCCTCTTATTATACCGTCGATGGAGGGATAAAAAGCTATATCATGCCGGCCCTAGCGATGTCTATCCCGCCGGCGGCACAAAATATTCGTTTTACCAAGTCAGCCATGCTGGAATCGATCCGTCAGGATTACGTCCGGACTGCTCGGGCCAAGGGCGCTTCGGAAGGTACGGTCATTTGGAAGCATGCTCTGAAAAACGCTTTGCTTCCGGTGGTAACGCAAATCGGTCTCAGCCTCGGTACATTTATTTGTGGCGCTGTGGTGGTTGAGAAGATGTTCTCTCTGCCTGGAATCGGAAGCCTGATCATTGATCGAATCAACTACAAGGATGAGCCGGTCATTATTGCCGGTACGATCCTGATCTCCATTGTTTTTACCGTAATTATGCTGTTGGTCGATGTCATCTATGCATTTATTGATCCGCGCATTCGTGCAAAGTATGCAGGCACAAAGGGGAAATGACATGACAGACGAAAAGAAAAAAGTTGTGCAGGAGGACTTCTCTCCTATTACGTTTAAAAGGCAAAGCCAGGCCGCGGAGATATGGAGACGGTACAGGAAAAGCAAGGGTGCCGTGATAGGCCTGGTACTGCTGATCATCATTGCGCTGCTGTTAGTTTTCGCCGAGCAGATCGCGCCGTACGAAAGGGCGATCTATCAGGATGCCAATGCCATTCTGGCAAAGCCGTCAGCTGAACACATTTTCGGCTGCGACGGCTTCGGGCGGGACGTTTTTGCCCGTGTCCTTCACGGCGGCCGCGTCTCTCTTTCCGTTGCTGTGCTAGCAACGATCACATCCTGCATTCTCGGCAGTGCATTGGGAGCTATCGCCGGGTATTTCGGTGGCGTAGTCGATAGTGTGATCATGCGCACGCTGGACATTTTCATGTCCGTACCCGACATTTTGTTTACCATGGCAGTCGTGGTTGCTTTGGGATCCAACTTCACAAATCTGCTGATTGCCTTGACCTTGGCTTACTTTACAAACTATGTGCGTTTAGTACGCTCTCAGGTTTTGAATTTGTCAGAGCTTGAGTATGTAGAGGCGGCACGCGCCGGCGGTTCCGGAAATGTGCGGATCATTCTCTCTCACATTATCCCGAACGCTGTGGGCGTTATTATTGTCAATGTTACGTTGAATATCGCTAAAATCATCATTTACGAATCTACACTGAGTTTTCTTGGTCTCGGTATGCCGCCCCCGCAGCCCGAATGGGGACTGATGCTCTCTGAGGCCAGAGAATTTATGAGAAAAGCGCCCTTTCTGCTGTTTTACCCGGCACTTGCCATCGTCCTCTGCGCCTGTTCTGTGAACTTGGTGGGTGATGGATTGCGCGACGCATTGGATCCGCATTTGAAGTCCTGAACGCAGGAACCGAGAGCAAAGGAATGTGACGAGATGAACGAAAAAAATGGAAACCTGTTAGAAATCAAAAATCTCAAGGTGGAATACAGGACCGACATGGAGGTTGTCAGCGCGGTCAACAACATTGATATTGTAATCGGCCATAGTAAAACGCTGGGGCTTGTGGGCGAAACCGGCGCCGGAAAAACAACAACGGCATTGTCGATACTGCGCCTGCTTCCCGAGCGCACCGGATTCGTTGAAAATGGAGAGATCCTGTTCGACGGAGAAGATATCTTAAAGGCCGACGAAAACACGATGCGGCACATTCGCGGCAACCGGATTTCAATGGTATTTCAGGATCCGATGACATCTCTGAATCCGGTCTTGACCGTGGGAGATCAGATCGCAGAAGCGATCCAGCTGCATAACGAGCATCTTACAAAGGAAGAGATCGATCAAAAGGTTGAAGAAACATTGATGATGGTCGGCATCCTGCCGCAACGCAAGACCGAGTATCCGCATCAGTTTTCCGGAGGAATGAAGCAGAGAGTTGTCATTGCCATAGCGCTTTGTTGCGAGCCGGAGTTGCTGATCGCAGACGAGCCGACCACCGCGCTGGACGTGACGATCCAAGCGCAGGTCTTGTCTATGATGCGCGAACTTCGTGATCGGCTTGGCACGTCGATGCTGCTCATTACCCATGATTTGGGTATCGTCGCCCAAACGTGCGACGATGTCGCGGTTATGTATGCAGGTGAGATTATCGAATCCGGTACAGCGGAGGACATTTTCCTCGGAGAGCGGCACCACCCCTATACAGTAGGCTTGTTTGACTCCATCCCGGATTTGGAGAAGAAGGCGGCAAGACTCAAACCGATCCCCGGCCTTATGCCGGACCCGACGAATCTGCCGAAGGGTTGCTCGTTCTCTCCGCGCTGCAGTCATTGTATGCAGATATGCACCGAGCAGCGTCCTGTGACTACGGTTCATGGTACGCATAAGCTGCGCTGTCATCTGTTCAGCGACTCGGAAGGAGGCTGCAAGAATGTCTGAGCAAAGCGGACCGCTGTTGAAAACAGTTGATCTGAAAAAGCACTTTAAGCTGAAAAACGGCGCTATGCTTCATGCCGTGGACGGCATCAATATTGAACTTTACCCCGGAGAGACCTTGGGTGTTGTTGGAGAATCCGGGTGCGGAAAATCTACTTTAGGTCGGACGATCCTGAAGCTCATCGAGCCAACTGGCGGTCAAATATTTTTTGAAGGGAAAGACATCACCAATTACTGCACCAGAGATATGCGGAAGCTGCGGCAGGATATGCAGATCATCTTCCAGGATCCCTATTCCTCGATTGACCCACGTAAGTCTGTTATTGAGGTCATTGCCGAGTATATGTTCATTCATAAGACGTATCAAAGCAAGCAGGAGATCTTTGATCACGCTGCACAGCTTATGGATCGTGTTGGTCTTGCAAGACGCTATGCAAACGCCTATCCGCACGAGCTGGACGGCGGTCGGCGGCAGCGTATCGGAATCGCCCGCGCTCTGTCGCTGAACCCAAAGTTCATCGTCTGCGATGAGCCTGTATCGGCATTGGACGTGTCCATTCAAGCGCAGATACTGAACCTGCTGATGGATTTGCAGGAGCAGATGGATCTTGCCTATATGTTCGTTACGCATGACCTTTCTGTGGTAAAGCATATTTCGGATAAGATCATGGTCATGTATTTGGGGCAGTGCGTAGAGTTGTGCGACTCGGATGAACTCTTTAAGCACCCGATGCATCCCTATACAGATGCGCTGCTGGCAGCAATCCCCAGACCGGACATCTCTGTGCGGGACAAGCCGCTGAAGCTTATTAAGGGCGAGGTCTCCAGCCCAATCAATGTCAAACCCGGATGTCGCTTTGCCTCCCGCTGCGAGCATTGCACGGAAGCATGTATGGCTGGCGATCCTCCGTCTCGGGAGATCAGCCCCGGACACTACGTTGCCTGTGTTCGCGCAGAGGAGTTGCACAAATAATAGAAAATATTTCTTATACGGATGGCATCTATCTGCGCCGCAGATAGATGCCATCTGTTCTACTTCTGTGACTGCGGCCAACCCAGTCGGGAAATTTGTCTCTCACTGATAAGGACACTCAGAGCGTATTTGTAAACCGGAAAACAAAAAATTTTTCACGAAAAACCGGGAAGCCCTGTCATGAGACAGAGCTTCCCAGCTTCTTGTGTAGCTTTTTCAGTCGCTTTGATACCGCCATTCTGGAGATGCCGCAGATCTGACCAATCTCCTCCACGTTCGGCGAGCAAGCCATCCTCCACGGGACGCTTGACGCACTCCAAACCGGACAGCACCGCTTCAAACTCACTTTTACTCAGGTGCCTTGCGTCCTGCTTCTCCGATGACGGGAAGGAAGAGTGTGCGCGGGAAACCCAGGAGGGGTGTCCCGCGCCTGTTAAATCAAGTGTTTTCAGAACGATATGTTCTGAAAACTTGCACAGCGGACGAATTTCTCGTCCGCTGTGTCCTTTCCGCTTTCGACGGAAGTGTACACACCTGCGCTGCCGCTACAGCGCCAAAAACTGTCGACCTTCATGGAGCTTCCTGCGTACAGGGTGGTCATAATGCCCTACGGGGTCCATGAATGCCTGAGGCCACACCGGGGTGTGAACCTCACCGGAAAGCCGCGAGATTTGGCTTTCGCCTGTTATCGGTATAAAGCAAATGCTGAAATGTGTCAAGATTAAGTATAGGTGTATCATACCAAAGACGAGCGTTGCTACTCGCTCTGACGCAATGATTCCTATTTCCTGAATAGATGGTTTCAAAAGAGCTCAATCCGAGCACATATTGTTAATGCGAGGGTGTGTAGATGTTGATTTTTACCCATCATATAGATACTGAACTCGACAAGTACAGCGTCTTTCACCACATATCTCTGTTAATAGTATCTTTGCTCAATCGCATCTAATAGCGTGGACTGCAACTCTAATGGGAGCTCGTCAATATCATCCAGATATAATGTCCCAGCGTTAGCGAGCTCAAAGGAACCAATATTGCTTTTGCCTGGAGCTTGTGGAAATGCACCGTCTTGATAGCCAAACAGTCTTCCTGCCAAAAAATCTCGAGGGAAGGCAGCGCAGTTAATGACTAAGAATGGGTTTCTGCATCGCTGGCTCGCATTATGTATGCTACAATGTCCTGCTGAAATCGCTGGCAGAAAGCGGAATATTGCAGCCGGTGAATAAGGGACGTTATGCCAAGTATAAGAAAAAGCCTAGCAATTCTAACACATTAGAATGCGATAAAATGTGTTAAAACAAATGCGTTAGATGCGTTAGAAGTGCCCAGGATAATTGAACGCTGCAAAACCCATACAAAACCCATACGGGTATCAAAAAAACCCATACGCAAGCGCAAAATAGAAGAGACGAGGACACAAAAGAGAAAAGACTGAAACCCTTGCGGCGCAAGGGTTTCAGTCTTTAAGACAAAACAAGAGAGAATCAGAAAAAACAACTGGGGAAGAATTGGTAAGGATGAGGTCGGCAGTTCGAATCTGCCCAGCAGCTCCAACAAAACCCTGTAACCGCAATGGTTACGGGGTTTTGTGCATTTCTGACAAAGCATCAAAAACGCGGAAATTTGCTAAAAAGTCAGCTAAACTTTTTCTTTCTGCATCAAAGTTTGCTAATTGCAGAGGATAGCAATAAGCGCAATAACTGCTGAGAGAGGTCCGGATCTTCCTGTACTTTTGCGAGAAGATCTTGGGCCTCAAATTCTTTTTTTGCATGCACCGCTGTTTGAGCAGTGGTTGTGGGCGAATAGAAGCTTTCCTCTACCTTTTCGGATAGAGCACGCTTTTCGCAGTCCTGCGCTTCATTGTAGTTGCTCATCAAAACTTCCGGGGACTGGCCGGCAGCCTCCGCGACCAGTTGGTAGTTATTATTCGACAAGCGTACCTTGTGCATCTGACCTGATTTGCGCAGCCCCTGAAACTCCAACATATCCTCTATCTTGAGCCGTCGCTGTGCATCCTTAAAGGCGTCACCGATTGATTTGGGTTCAATAGGTGATCCATCAGCAAAGCAGAGCAACAATCCCTGGTCCTGGTACTCACTACCGAAGACAGCCTTATTATCTGCAATCTCATCCAGGCGCCGTTGGATCTCCTCGACCAGCGGCGTTGTCAGGTAGAGCTTTCGGTAGCTTTCTTCTGTCTTCGGAGCCTTCAGGATGAGGCTGCTCTTTGAGGTTTTCTTCTTTTTAGGAAACACATGGATAATTTCTTCCCTCGGCAGCGTTGCCAGTGACGCATCGGAAACTCTTTGCAGTATGCGCTTGATCCAAAGGCTTTTGTCCTTTAGATCTATGAGGCTGGTGTCGATGCCGGCCACTTCACCGGCGCGCAAAGAGCATACGAAACCAATATGCACGGCCAAGTGAAGCATGGGATCATCTTCGATCAATTTGAGGAAATCATGGATCTGCTCTGGCTGCCAGTAGTTGCGCTTCCGATATTTCTCTGAAGGTGGGGCGACATCTGGGATCTCGGTCACATAGCGCCATTGCTTAGCAGTAGGGAAGCCAACCATGAGGACATTGAAAACCTTTTTAATGGTTGGGGAAGAGAGCCGCGGTACTTCCGACGGCTTCTTTTTGTATCCTTTGCTTCCTGAGCAGGGCTTCTGGCTGAGGTAATCCAGAAACAGGTCAATGTCCTCAGCGGTGATAGTGCTCATTACCCAGTTGCCGAAATAGGGATAGATGTGATTGTTCAAGTTGCTGACGTAGCTGTCATATGTGTTTGGGGAGAAACGCTTTTTCCGTGCATAGAAGGGGAGGAAGCGTTCCATAAAGTGCTTGAAGGTCTGATGCGTGTTGTCTTCCTTCGTTGACGGCATTGGGACATTTGGAAGACCTGCGTTTGCCTGAGCAAGCTCACGCTGCGTCTTTTCAATAGCTCTTCTGCGCTTATAGTCCAGTACCGCCAGTCGGATATCGTCATACCGCTTCTCTTTTTGCAATAGTTCAATATAGGCCTTCCGCTGTATAGCTTCCAGCTCGGTTTCGTAGGTCTCCCAATGCTGTTTGCTCTTACCGTCATCGGTGCGATAGAGGTAAATAATGTTATGGGAGGATCCACGGACCTGATATGTTGCCATGTAATGATCGTCCTTTCGTTGGCGCGATTAGGAAACGCTCGTCTGCCCATCGAGCCATCTGTCAAACGACTCTTTATGGACGCGCAGGCAGCGTTTGCCCAGCCGAATTACCTTAAATTCAGTTGTGCGCTCGCAGAGATAATATGCAGTGCGAACGCTCACACCAAGGATCCGGGCCACTTGCTCAGCGGTATAAGTTCACTGAGAATCATTGCTGCAAATCGTGTTTTCCATAGTGAACTCCTTTGCAGCTTGGCAACCTGTTTGATTGTGTCTACACCCTCCCTTCGCCAAAATAGCAAGTAAGTTCATTGTAGCACACCATATGCAGATAGCCAAGCGATTTTAGATAAGATGGTAATTCTAAGTACAGCAGGCGGCAGTTGGCTAAACTGCTCCACGGGTGAACACCCCCAGGCTCCTCTGGCTCCTTCGCAGCTCGCTACATGGCTCCACTGAGACTGCATTGAAGAAGGTGTATCATCATCGGGCATATGGATCATGGCCGCAAGTTGCCATAGCTTGCTTGTCCGCTATCTCGCTCGCCTATATAATATAAATGTATAGGGTCGTGGCGTAGTCATTACGCACGGCTGCCCCTTCCGGGCCATATGCTTAACGTGCCTGCCGGCGATATAAGGCAGTGGAAGCCTGTTTTTCAAGGTACAGATGATACCTTCCCGAAGACGCATTTTCGTCTTTCACTCCCTATCCCGATATGCAGAACATGAATTGCCCAGCAAAAGATGAAATTTTGAGAAAAAGTTGTGGATCAGTGGAACGCACTTTGAAAATTTGATTTCCATATTGACCTACACAACAGCAAAGCGGACGGTACAAACCGTCCGCTTTGCTGCGCGATTATTACTATTTTACGGTTACACCGTACTCTCTGAAAAGATAGCATCCCCTGATTTGTTCCCTTGCTTCATCGGTGATGCGAATGTCCAAGCGCCGTTGCTCGTCCCCAGACTTTAAGGTTAAGGGACGCGTCATTCCCCGGATTGTTGTCTTTAAATTCTCGAAATCCTGATACGAGTTCAGATCTTTGGTGGAAAACCACGGTCCGCAAACACCATTTTTCTCATACTGTACCTTTTTCGGATAGTGGAACTGAATGCCCATGAAATCCTCTGTTACCATGGTATAAGCGGTTGAGCAAAACAGTTTCCCGTCATCATACCTGCCGAGACCCAGACGGCCGGGAACAACTGCTACAACAGGTTCGTCAAATGTAGCCCTTTTATACTGTTTCCCATCTCGCAAACGTATTTCACCATATCGGCATCTTGCCAGATTCGATGTAATGCCGCGCCATAGGTCTAAACTGCATGTAGTTACTTTTTCACCACTACACAGTTGCTTATACGTTTCAGAATAAGCAGACAAGTACTCGCTCAATTCGGATTCAACGTAGTCGATTGGAACAGACGAGTTTATTATGATCAGATGGTAGGCTTCAAAAACTTCTTTTACCTGTTCTGGTGTCATCAAAAAACTAAACTTATTCCAGCCCTCTGTCCAGTATTTCGGGGGTAGTTTTTCACTTTGCCCGATTGCTCTTTTCAATAGATCTCCCATTGATTTCATGCTATCAATGCTCCTTTTTTGTTACAGATACATCACATATCGAAAAGGCGTATTTTCCAACGCAGATGGGATTATCTTCGCCGCCAGATTGCCGTCGATCACAATACAGAACACCTGCAATTTCGGCTTTCGAAAAATGCTCCGTTTCACATCTACATCATATCCATCCACATAACCCAGACCAAGCCACCCTAATCTTTCATTCAGGAGAGGAATTACGCTTTTAGTAATTGACTCAGCTTCTTCTGATGACTTGAGGGCATATTTCAATACAATGGTTTCCGCATGGTCCGGACTAAATTCGGAATATCCTTGCTTTTCGTATTTGCGCTTGAAACTGTTGTAGTATGCGGAGAAGTCCAAACACGGCTCGCTGTCTACCTTGCCCTCATTTCCAACAACGCCATGGTGGAAGATAACCCGATCTCCGTCCTGCCAGCATTCTTTATAGAACCATTGATCTTGAATTCTTTTGTAAAATCGAACCATGATACTTCCTCATTTATGTTTTGGAATCAATTTCTACGCTCTGTGCAATAATTTCCCAGAGGCCGCCAATGTCTTCAAGTTCAACAGCAAAATGCCGGACCAAACAATGATAATCGAACTACATTATCCAGCTGGGTAATGTGTTCGGATTTATCATTTCTATTGAGAATGTGCTCTGACAAACGACGCAAGCGGATTTATTCCGCTTGCGCCGTTTCCTTGTTTACCAGCCGGTTCCGGCAATATTAACATGCCAGCCATCCGCGGATCGCGTGACATATCCCACACGGCCATACCCCAACGCACCTGCCGGTACATCCGCGTCGTTTCCGGAATACTCTTCGGTGTTTCCCGCCATGGAATTCTGATAGGCACGCTCATTTTCCGGTACGAAAATCGTACTCGCGTAAATCGCCCAGGTATTCTCGTCGATCAAGCCCTCTTTTCTAAAATGCTCTGTCTGATCTTCTGCGGGCATCACATTACATTTAACGAAAGAAAAACAAAATTCGCTGCCTTTGGATACCTTCAGATGGACTTCCTCCTGCTGCTGATACCCTGCTTGTGCCGCTGCCAAATAATCCTGTCCTTCATCGGGGATGACAATCTTTGGGTCGGTATCGTAGCTTCCGCCAAGTGCCTTATATTCCATCGTATCGTAGAAGGAGCGAAGCGCCATAGCCGCGCTCCAATCGGAATCATAGGCGTACTCCTTGGCGCCGACAAAATAGTATGCTTCATCCCCATAGGTTAAGACGGCGTAATTTGAATCGTCCTCCACCGTGAGGGACCACTGCTCCCCATCCTTGCTTCCCGAAAGGGATAGCCTATTCTGCTTACCCTCACCTTCAGAAGATGCTGCGGAATAATCCTCTTTTGTGATCCCGCACCAATTAAAATTCTCGCTTGTGGGCATCCGCATGGCCCAATATGTGTCCAGCGTGTTCGGATAGCTTTGTCGAACGCCCTCTTGTTCAAGGGTGATGGTCACATCTGTTCCCTCGGAAAGCGTGTCAAAAACACTGTCAAGAAGTGTCATGCCGTCTGTCTCGTTTACGTTCTCTGTACTGTTTTGGGTGAATTCCTCTTGTTCGCTTTGGCCTGGCATTGGTGTTTGTGTTTCCGCACCGCATCCCGCTAATGCTAAAACAAGCGTTAAGGCGGCAAACAAAGCAGTATACTTTTTCACGGATATCCCTCCTTACTTTGCGTTTACTTATATAGACGAAAAAAGCGGGAAAAAGTTCCGTACTTTATTATTATGTTAGCATATTACAGTAAGAACTGCAAGGGCGGGAGCATCGTTATAGATGTTCCCGCCTTTGTTATGTCTTGTTCTCTTGTTCGGCCTGGTGCCTTGCTTCCCACTCGGCATATTCCCGCTGCCCCTCCTCACTCTCAAAAAACGCCTGTATCTCCGGGAGCAGGACACGGGCAAGGGCCTCTACCTCGTGATAGGGAAGATTCGATAGGGATGCCTTTCGCACGGTTTCAGAGGACTTTGGCGGTTTTGCCGCAGGGTTCTATCACCCGCAGGTGCGCTCCGTTCCGTTGTTTCCGCCCCGTTTTTTCTGCTCGTGGGTCATGGTGTGGGTCGCAGGGCAAACATCTCCGCCAGTGCTATCCTCTTTTTGTCGTTCAACCCATGTCTCCTTATAATTGCATCTTTCACCGCTTGGGTTCATGCATGGACACGGGAAAGCTCACGATGGCGGTGAAGAGGTCCGCCATGGTCTCTACTCGGAAGGTGCCGCCGCAGGCCTCGGTGAAGCTCTTGGCGACAGACAGTCCCAAGCCGGTGCCGCCATCCGTGCGGCTTTCGTCACCCCGCACAAACCGGGCGGTGAAGTCCACACCTTCCGGCAGCTCATTGCGGGAGGTATTGCGAATGGAGGCGACTGCCGCCTTGTCGGTGGTTTTCAGAGAGAGGTAGACGCGGCTCCCAGGCAAGCTGTAATTGAGGGCATTCTGAAGGAGATTCTGGAACACCCGGTACAGGCGCGTACCGTCGGCCGTGATCTCAACCGGCTGCTCCGGCAGGTCAAGCTTGAAGGTCAGGCCGGATTTTTGAATCTCGCCATCCATGTCGGCAAGGGTTTGACGCAGGAGCTTGCCAAAGTCCAGCACCTCCGGCTTCACGGGGAGCTGGTCGCTGGCGGCTTTGCTGATCTCAAACACATCCTGCACCATACTCTTGAGCCGCAATGCCTTTTGCTGGATGATCTGTGCGTAATCCGAGGCCGCTCCCTCCAGCGGCTCCTGCATCAACAGTTCAGAATAGCTGAGGATGGAGGTCAGCGGCGTCTTCAGATCGTGGGATACATTGGAGATCAACTCCACCTTCATGCGCTCACTGCGGGTCTGCTCTGCCACCGCTGCCCTTAGGCCGGACTGGATGCTATTGAGCCGTTCGGCGGTCTCACGCAGGTCTGCATCCGCAGGCAGATCCAGCGGTGTGGTCAACTCGCCGCTCTGGATCGCAGTCACATGGTCGGCCAGCAGCCCAAAATCACGGGCGAGCGCCCGTTCGCGGCGTCCCCACAAAATCGAGGAGAGCAGGCCAAGCACCAGCCAAACGGCGCATATACCCAAGAGTGCGATTTCGTCATAGGTTCTAACATAAATGTGCAAAAGAGCGAAAGAACCCAGCACGGCGAGAACCGTTGCCAAATTACGAATGGCGATCCGGCGATTGATCCGCTTCTGTATGGGATAGGTCAATTCATTTTTCCGCAGGGCGCTGGATACGGTGCGGTATAGGCTCTTGCGCGTTTCGGCGGGATGATAACGGTGGTCATTACGGATGAACCATACCGCCCAGAATAGCCCCAGCGCTGCGCCGGGGTTGAACAACCCCGCACCGAAGCAGCGGAGGGTCTGCATTATCGCATAAGGTATATCGTCCGGATACCACCAGTTATAGCCGTCAGCCGCCGCCAGCATGGGAACCGTCAGGCAGAGCAGGCACAGGAATACCACAAGGAAGCGCAGCTCCGTCCAAATATGGAAGGTCGCTTTGGCGATGGCTTGATCTGCCGCACGCCGCTCCCTCCTCAGCACGAACCATGCTGCAAGCAGCACGAGCCCCACGCAGAAGGAAATTGCAAGCGATCTCCACGCCTCGTGGCTGTTCTGAAGGCTCCGGTATATCCAGTAGAGGGAGTTGTACGAATAGCTGTTGCTGCCCTTGTAGAGAATGGGGATTTGCCGCACAGCCATTTTTATGGTAACCTTTGCCTCTTCCTCGCCGACCTTGAAATTGGTATAGCCGGGGACATTCCAAAGAGAGTCCTCGTCCAGAATGTTATCGCTGTCATAGACGGACAGCTTTTTGCCGTCCTTCCAAATGGAAACTTTGCCGTCCTCATAGATCAGCAGGAAGTTGTAGCCCTTCGGCAGCTTGCTGTATTCATCCAGCGCCATCCGGTAACCGGTCACTTCTTCCAGATTGCTGTATTTTTTGCCATCGGCTGCGCGAATCGCATAAATTGTGTTTAGATCGTGCTTGTACGCGGAATCCGGGGACGTGTCCTGCGCTTCAGCGGATGATGTTTCATAGCTTGCCGTTGGTGTTTCCGCAAAGGTCCAGATCATACCTGTTCCGGATACGGTATCCTCAACAGAATAATCCGGATGATACCAGTCCACCGTTCTCCCAACGCCTATCGCCAGAAAGGATTCCAGATTGCTGGAGATACGATTGCGGAACACCGGTGTTTCCTGCCAGTCATTCTGCCACCATTCCGCATAATCACTTCCAATAGCCAGGCGCCCTACGGCACCACACAGACTGCCCAGCGTCAAGCTCACGCCCAGGAAAAACGTCAGAAAAGCCGCCGCGGCGCGCAAACCGGTCCCCTTTCTCTGCGGCATTACAGGCTCGATTTCCACAGTTTCAGTTGTGTTGTTCCATTTTGTATCCAATGCCCCACACCACCTTGATATAGTCTGGCTCCTTGGGATTCAACTCGATTTTCTCACGAATGCGCCGGATGTGAACCATCACCGTATTCTCACAGGCGTAGCTGTCAGACTGCCAGACCCGCTGATAGATTTCCTCCGCTGGAAACACCCGTCCGGGATTTCGCATCAGCAGATCCACAATCTTCAACTCTGTGGCAGTGAGCTTTACCAGTTCGCCGTCCGCCTTCAGTTCACGGCGCTCTGGGTCATAGGACAGGCGTCCGTTGACAATCTCGCCCTCACGCTTCTCCGCGTGAACATCTCCCAGCAGGGTGTAGCGGCGCAGCTGGCTCCGTACCCGGGCGGCCAACTCATGAGGATTATAGGGCTTGGTCACATAGTCATCCGCCCCCATGGAGAGGCCGAGGATCTTGTCGGTATCCTCACTTTTGGCAGAGAGAACGATGACCGGCAGGTTCCGCTTTTCCCGGATGCGCATGAGGGCGGAAAGCCCGTCAAGCTTCGGCATCATCACGTCGATAAGGATGAGCCGTACCGCCGGGTCAAGCGCCTGCTCCACCGCCCCCAACCCATCGTATGCCCTGCGGACGGTATACCCCTCCCGCTCCAGCACGATGGCGATAGCCCCTACGATCTCACGGTCATCATCGACCACGAGAATACATTCGTTCATAGCGAGTTCCTCCCTTGAAGCTGTCTCCATTGTAGCGGCGGAGCCTTACAAACAAATCGACGAAAGTCTTACGAATTTCTTACAAAGTTTCTGCTTAGAAAAATGGTACAGGTTTTCGGCCAACATAATTTGTTCAGTGCATGACAGATTCCAGTTTATTGAATTTATCGTACCACAGCGCTGGAAAGTTTGCAACAGGGCCTCCCAGCAGAGCAATCAACATGCGAACAAGGATCACGCAGCCCAGCGGGGCCGCGACGCCTCGGAACAGCGACGTGCATAAGCACATCGCTGTTCCGAAGGCTAAATATGATAGAACACCCTGCATCGACGCAAATCATCGGTGCAGGGTGTTCTGAGGGACTAAAGCCCTTTGAAAATGTCCAGATTGTTGAGCATATCATCCAGATTGACCGTGGGGGCCGGGGCCTGCCCGGGATCAGAAGTCTCAGGCACCAACTTCATTCCGGCCATCAACTCCTCCACGGCAGCACGAGCCATGCTCTTGACCATAGTTTCCATCTGTTCTCTGCTTTGGGTCTGCTGTACGACAATGTTGATTTTTCCATCCGGTAGCATGACCTCCGGGTGTCGCTCCATGTACTCGATCAGAGCAGGCACAACCACTTTGCTTTTATGGTTGCCGAGTCGTTCCATCAGCTGCCCGGCGCGGATTTGCTCTTCGGAGAAGGCGTCCCACTGGAGAGAGTATCTGTACTTATTATCCGCGAACAATACCATCCCCTCCTCCGTTATAGGTCTGCATCCGGCTCAGCTGAGCATTGGCCAGCATACCGTAGCCGATGGCATTGGCACGCTGATCGGGAATGAAGTCCGCATGAGCCACCATGGGAGAGCTTTCGATAAAGTTGCGGAACAGAGCGGCGCCGCCACCAATGAAGATGGCCGGGGTAGCACGCAGATCTACCTTCAGCTCACGCAGCTTATCGAGGATCTGGCTGGAATAGCTACGGGTTTCAGAGAAGATGGTATCCTGCACCTCCTGCGGGAGAATGCTGGGGCGGCCCATAATGATGTCAGCGATATGGTCGTCCTCGATCTGAATATCGTGCAGGGCGCTCACCTTGCCGATGATCGCGTTGTTCATATCAATGACGCCAAGCTCCAGGCTCCGGCAGAACTGCATATCGGGTCGGGTGGTACGGAGCGGCAGCACATCAGTCGTATAGCCGCCAATATCCACCACGAAGGTACGAGGTGTCTCGCGCAGCTTCTCGGCCTGGGGCACCACGGCTGCGTAGGCCTGCGGATAGACAAATACCTGCTGCACCATCAGGCAGATAGGCGTGTCATTGAAGACGAACTGGATGGAGCCGCGCTTGAAGTAGTTGGCAAACTTATCGCGCAGGGTGCCATAGTGTTCGGGCGGCAGACCGACCGCCAGCTCCACGCTGAGCATAGGCTGCAGTTGTCCCATCTTCCGCAGCTCCATGGCGATGGCAAAGAGAGTGAGGATGAAGAACCGGTCATCACGGGTCTTATCGCGCATGAAGGAGATGCGCTGACCGGAAAGAGCCCAGAACTTCCCGCCCCATTCCAATACATCCGTCTGGAGCGGCGGTTTCACAGGGTACTCGGCAAGGCCGGATGTGAATACGAAATTGGTAGTCTTCACGGCAGAGTTACCGTGGTCAATGGCAAACAGCATAAGGGATAACCTCCTAAATTGTATTGATACTCAATTACACAGATGAACGTGCGTATTTACAACGGGAATACGCATATTATTTTGAAATGCACAGAAAAAAACGGCGGGGCTCAAGAGCGTTGACATAGGAAAACAAGCAGAAACCCAGTAAAATCAACGCTTTTAAGGGCAGAGGGCAAACAGGTTAGCTCAAAAATTGAATAACCAAGCGTCAAAAGGGATGTTACCGCAAGGCAGCATCCCTTTTCGCATACGCCCACGCCGTAGATTTTGAGAAAAGTCTACGGCGTTTTTTTCTGCCCAAATCTGAGAGGAGGTGCAGCCACAATGTACTTTACGAACGGCAGCAGCCGTGCGTTTGAAATGCTCATGCGGGGAAAGCCCGGCTTTGACCGCTACGAAAACGGCGGCTGTGCCGACTGTGAGGATTGCAATACCTGTCACTTTTACCGTCCGCATTGGAAGTACCAGTTCTGTGTGTACGCGGAATGTCCGTATGAGCCGGGCAAGCTGACCGCCCTCCGGCGCGGCACGGCGAAGTGAGCGAAAGGAGCTGATAACCTATGGCAGTATTTCGGGTGGAGCGCAACAGCGGGTACACCGTCATGTCAAACCACCATCTGCGAAATAAGGAGCTGACCTTGAAAGCCAAGGGGCTGTTATCGCAAATGCTGTCCCTGCCGGAGGATTGGGACTATACCCTTGCAGGGCTGTCCCATATCAACCGTGAGAGCATTGACGCGATCCGCACCGCCGTATGGGAGCTTGAAAAAGCCGGATATATCCTGCGACGGCAGGGACGCGATGAAAAAGGCAAAATGACTGCTATCGAATACACCATCTATGAACAGCCGCAGCCGATGTTGGAAAATCCAATACCGGGTAAACCGATGTTGGAAAATCCGACAGCGGATAATCCGACGTCGGAAAATCCAACGCAATTAAATAAAGATAGATCAAGAACTAACTTATCAAAGAAAGAAAAATCAATTACAGATCTATCAAATACCGATTCCTTTCCTATCCTTTCCCCTGACCCCTCACCTTGCGGGGCTGCGCCGGAACGGAAAGGAACGGAAGCGTTCAAACAGAGTGCCGTAGATATTTACCGTGAAATCATCATGGAGAATATCGAGTACGACGAACTCATGCAGGCCCCCAAAATGGACAAGGAGCGTTTGGACGAGATTGTAGACCTCATGCTGGAAACTGTCTGCTCTGCGCGAAAGACGCTCCGCATCGCTGGCGACGATTACCCCGCCGAGCTGGTAAAGAGTAAATTCTTGAAGCTGAACAGCAGCCACATCGAGTTTGTCATGGACTGTATGCGGGAGAACACCACGAAGATCCGCAACATCAAGCAATATCTGCGGGCGGTGCTGTTCAACGCTCCGTCCACCATCGACAACTACTATACCGCCCTCGTCGCTCACGACATGGCAAGCCCTGATTGGGGCAAGCCAAAATCAGGCATCCCGGACTATTCCTGTTCGCCGGACGAGAGCCTATGAGAATGTGGCTGATCTGGTGAGTGCGCCCGCCCTGACTGCGGCAGAAAAATCGAAAGGAGTGATAACCGTTGCAGGAAGAAGTAACCCGAAAGACGATTGCCCTTGCAATCAAGGCAGCAAAGCTGGACGGAAAGATGCTGCAAGCCGCGCTGCGGAAGCTCTTGCAGCTCTACCGCAAGGCAAGGGACACGCCCCATCACGGCAAGCAAACGCTGAAACAGCTTATGCGGCATGGCACAGGCGTTTCCAATATCGAAATCACCGATGCGAATATCAAAGCCTTTGAAAGCACGGCGAAGAAATACGGCATTGACTTTGCGCTGAAAAAGGCAGATGACCGATACCTTGTGTTTTTCAAGGGACGGGACGCGGACGTGCTGACGGCGGCGTTTCGGGAGTTTTCCAAGAAAAAGCTGGATAAGGAGCGCAAGCCCTCCGTGCGGCGCGACCTTGCCGAGAAGAAAACCGAAGCCGCGCAGACCGCTAAGCGGGACAAGGTGAAAAATATGGACAGGGGGATCGACCGATGAAGCCGGAAATCAAAAAGCAAATCATACTCCATCTCCCATATCTTGCCTTTGTCTATCTGTTTGGAAAGGTCGGACAGGCGTTCCGGCTGGCGCAGGGGGCGGATCTGTCTGCAAAGCTGCTGCATATCGGGCAGGGCTTCTCCGCTGCCTTTGCCAGCGCCGCCCCCAGCTTCCATCCCACCGATCTGCTGATTGGGCTTGCCGCAGCCGTGATTATCCGGCTGGTGGTCTACTCCAAGCAGAAGAACGCCAAGAAATACCGCAAAGGCATGGAGTACGGCACGGCGCGTTGGGGTACAGCGGCAGACATCAAGCCGTTCATTGATCCCGTCTTTGACAACAATGTGCTGCTGACGCAGACGGAACGGCTGATGATGTCCAACCGCCCCAAAGACCCGAAGAACGCGAGAAACAAGAACATTCTTGTTATCGGCGGCTCTGGCAGCGGCAAAACAAGGTTTTTCTGCAAACCGAATATCATGCAGCTTCACAGCTCGTATGTCATTACTGACCCAAAAGGCAGTTTGATTTGCGAGGTGGGACAGCTTTTGCAGCGGGCAAAATACCGCATTGCCGTTCTCAACACCATCAACTTTTCCAAGAGTATGCACTATAACCCCTTTGCGTATTTGCGCACGGAGAAAGACATTTTGAAATTGGTCAATACCATCATCGTCAATACCAAGGGTGAGGGCGCACAAAGCACCGAAGATTTTTGGGTGAAAGCGGAGCGCCTTTACTACACGGCACTGATCGGCTATATCCACTACGAAGCGCCGGAGGAAGAAAAGAACTTCATCACCCTGCTTGACATGATAAATGCCAGCGACACCCGCGAGGACGACGAGGATTATAAAAATCCCGTGGATCTTCTGTTTGACCGATTGGAGGAACGCGAGCCGGAGCATTTTGCCGTGAAGCAGTACCGCAAATACAAATTGGCTGCGGGCAAAACCGCGAAATCGATCCTCATTTCGTGCGGTGCAAGGCTTGCGCCCTTTGACATCAAGGAGCTGCGCGACCTGATGGCGTATGACGAAATGGAGCTTGATACCATCGGAGATAAGAAAACGGCGCTGTTTCTCATTATGAGCGACACCGATTCGACCTTTAACTTTGTCATTGCCATTCTGCAATCCCAGCTCACAAATCTGCTGTGCGATAAGGCCGACGACGTGTACGGCGGGCGGCTGCCCGTCCATGTGAGGTTTATCCTCGACGAATTTGCCAACATTGGACAAATCCCACAGTTTGACAAGTTAATTGCCACCATCCGAAGCCGTGAAATATCGGCTTCTATTATTTTGCAGTCGCAAAGCCAGCTCAAAGCAATCTATCGGGATAACGCCGATACGATTGTCGGCAACTGCGACACCATGCTGTTTTTAGGCGGAAAGGAGAAAACGACCCTGAAAGAAATCTCGGAGATATTGGGCAAGGAAACCATCGACAGTTTCAATACCTCAGAGAATCGGGGCAAGGAAATCTCCCACGGCTTAAATTATCAAAAATTAGGAAAGGAGCTGATGACGCAGGACGAAATCGCAACGATGGACGGCGGAATGTGTATCTTGCAGCTACGCGGTGTGCGCCCGTTCTTCTCCAAGAAGTACGACATCACCAAGCACCCGCGCTATAAGTACCTGTCCGACGCCGACAAGAAAAACACCTTTGATGTAGAACGCTACATTCGGGTGCAGCGGAAAAAGAAGAAACATCCCTCAGCGGTGATTGCGCCGGAGGAACCGTTTGACCTCTATGAGATTGAGTTGTCCGACGAGGACACTGATTTAACCGCCACAGAATAACGCGGCAAAAGGAGCTGTTTATGGAACTCTCGAATTATCAGGCATTTATGGAATGTATGCGCAAATGGGAAAAGATTGGCTGCAACATCCTCTGTGGTCTTGCCCTTTGGGAGCAGATGCAGGATTGTGACAGGCGCGGTGTTCCCTATACGGACATCGACATTGAAGCGGTTTCGCAGGATGTAGCCTACCGCCTTATGATGTCGCATGACAGGCTGTATGCACTTGCCCTGTACGAATGGACAGAGCAGCACTTCGCCCAGAACAGCGATACTTCCGATGCCGCAGCCGGAGAAAACGGCTGCAATTTTCCTACACACAACAATTCAACATGATTTTATGGAGGTACGAATATGGCATTTTTCAATAGCGCAGTTGGTGTTTTGCAGACCCTCGTGATCGCACTCGGTGCAGGCCTTGGCATTTGGGGTGTGATTAACCTCTTGGAGGGCTATGGCTCGGACAACCCCGGTGCCAAAAGCCAGGGCATGAAACAGTTCATGGCTAATTAAAGGGAACAAAAAGAAAGGAAAAACCAATCCAGACGGTATCAGCGGCAGGCTACAAGAATAAATTGTGATTTCACAAGATTGGTGCTATAATAAGAGAAAAGTTCC
>ERZ773241.415-NODE-415-length-47981-cov-15.653987_pt1 | contig 47981 bp, 51 predicted proteins | sample MGYA00580989_ERZ773241 | MGnify/ENA primary metagenome ERZ773241 (study PRJEB29015, sample SAMEA2737804) | human gut metagenome | biome: human gut; feature: human-associated habitat; material: faeces | place: China | collected 2012 ... | reverse complement strand
TGGTGGGTGTAGCTCAGTTGGTTAGAGCACCGGATTGTGGTTCCGGGTGTCGAGGGTTCGAGTCCCTTTACCCACCCCACAAAAAGAGCGGGATCGGGAATAGAGTCCCGATCCCCTTTCTTTTCCCTTATAGGGGTGTAGCCAAGCGGTAAGGCAAGGGACTTTGACTCCCTCATTCGCTGGTTCAAATCCAGCCATCCCTGCCAGAGAATAACAGCGTTTTCCGCTGCTTTCATACCTTCGCTTCGTTAGCTCAGTCGGCAGAGCACCTGCCTTTTAAGCAGGGTGTCCGGGGTTCGAATCCCCGACGAGGCACCAAATATTTGCAGTTTATTGCAAAAGAAAGTACCAGATACGGCATAGTATCTGGTACTTTTCTTATTTTTTAGCCGCCTGTATGATCGCACGGTACGCAAAAATTCAACTTTAATTCAACTCACCTGAAAAATCATGCTTTTTTCAGAAAAATGTCGGAGAGAATTTCAGCGTTGCGCTGGTCAGCTTCTTCAATAATATGAGCGTAAATGTCGGCGGTAGTAGATACTTGCGAGTGGCCAAGACGCTTAGAGATGGAGACGCTATCCACACCGTTAAAATAGAGGAGGGACGCCATTGTATGACGGAAGGCATGAGGGTTGATGTGCGGGAGGTTGTGGCGTTTACTAAAACCACGGAGCCACTTTTCTATGCCACTCGGATTGATTGGTCGTCCGTCTTCACGAGAGAAAAGGAATCCTTGATCCCGATAATATTCGCCAAGACGTAAACGCTCTTGCGCTTGCCAAGCTTTGTATTGTTTCATAAGCTGCATCGTTTCTACTGGCAAAGTAACGAATCGGTCGGATGATGCTGTTTTAGGCGTGTCTTCATACACACCTCGTTCCGGCGTATACTGAACACTATTGCAGATGTGGATCTGATTGTGCTCAAAATCGATTACAGGCCATTTCAGACCGAGGATTTCCCCACGGCGCGCTCCCGTTATTAAGAGTAAATGCACAAGTGTTTTCCATTTGATGGGTTCCGTGTCCAAAGCATCACGGATCGCAGCAATGGTATCCGGCTGAAAATAGTTAATGGGTTTGTGCTCAACCTTTGGCGGCCTGGCACGTGCCGCCACATTGATGGGGATAAGGCCGTCTCTGACGGCCTGCTCCAAAACCGCAGAAATGAGGCCGTGATGCTCTGCAATTGTCTTTGTAGAAAGTTTAGAGCCATCGTCAAGAATGGTAAAAGCTTCTTCGAGTTTCATGCCAATCGCATCGGCGACGGCCTGTGCGGTCTTTATATTGACTGTATCGCCGCGAACTGCAAACGAAATCGGGTGAATGGACACGCCGGATTGCTCTGCAATCTGAGTGTATCTAATCTTTCGCTCTTTGAGCACAGCATCAAGATCAATTTTTCGGACTGCTTTTCCGCCGGCCTTTCGCGCCCCGGGTTTCGATAGCTCTGTATAAAGATTATTCAGGTGATCTGCGCGCAGGTCTTTCAGCTTTATGTGCCCGATGTAAGGATAGATGCGCTGTGCGAGGGCGCGATACCGGACGATGGTGCTATGCTTTATTCCTCGGCTTTCTTTCAAATCAATTACATAATTACAATAAGCGTCGAAGCGTTGGCGGCTATCGGATTTGATACCTTCTTTGCAATCGCGCTCAAAGGTCGCGGCGAAAGCCTCGGCCTTTTTTCTTGCGCTCTTTTCCGTCCATGTGGGCGAGGCTTCAAAAGTCGCCGTCCACGGCTTGAGCTGCTTTCCATCAGCACCACGGCCACGATGAACACGGATGGAGTAGGAAATCAGCTTGCCTGACTTGTCGCGGCGCTCTTGGATGTTAGCCATTATGCGCACCCCCTATTTGAAAATCAGAAAAATCGCCCTTATCTATCTTTTCAATACATTTTTCCGCTTGTAGCTGGCTTATCTGCCCGTTCTTTTGCCAAGTATAAACTAATGAATAGAATATTCGTTTGTCTTCGCGGGAATCAAAGCTGCCCTTTGCATCATGCAGTATCAAAAACAAAAGGTTTTGCGCTTTATATTGCAAGAGATCGCTAACCTTGTATTTTTGAGTGCTTGTAGCTGCAATGTTTCCATTGATGATTTGTGCATCTTCGCCTTGATCGTCGATATAGTCAGTTATGGTGTGAAGCAAATCTATAAAGTTTGTATTTTCAATAATCAGGCTCAAAGTATCGGTCCACCAAGTAATTTTATTCTCGCGCTTTATATGTACTAAAGTGTCAACCGATTTTCCACTTAGACCCGTAATCTCCATAACCGTTTTTGTTTCTGCTTTTGGGGTATCAATTTCGCCGAACAAATACTGTGCGTCACAATCTAACAGTTTACAAAGAAGTGCAAATTCGGATAGTGGCGGGTCTGCTTTTCCACTTTCCCAATTAGATATGGCTTTTCGTTTGCTCTCTACCTGTTTTGCGTAATCGTCGCCATTATCATTTGAAGGGACCATATACGCAGCAAGTGTAGCTTGTGACTTAAATCCGCATTCTTTTCTCCTTTTTGCAATTCTATTTCCAAAGTCATATTTGGTAAAATTATTTCCAATAATAGAAATCACCTCGCATAAACAGGAATTTATATGGTATAGATTTTTCCTTTCATGTAGTGTAGCATGTAATTAAACAAAAGTCAATGATATCTGCGAAAATGAAAGGAAAGGAGATTGCCAATTATGTTCAAGACTATTCGGCAGACAGCAAAACTTGATATCGCTCCTGAGACCTATATCCGTCGCCTTGTGGCGCAGGGCGTTTGTCCGGGCGTCTATTCCGGGAATCGTTTTCTCGTAAACGTCGAGGCGCTACGGGAATATCTCGAGTACGAGAGCCGACAGATCAAGGAGGTGCAGGCGTGAGACAGTATTTGGTGTCTGATCTGCTCCATGAGGGAGCGGAAAACGGCGTGACGCTCACAGAGCTTGTGCGGCTCACCGGCGAGGATGAGCGGTCGATCCGCCGCCGGATTCAGACAGAGCGTAAGGCTGGGAGACTAATTATGTCCGACTGTAAGAGCGGGTATTTTCTGCCAACAAACTCACTCGACATTCAGCGCTTTATCCATTCGATGTCAAGAAGGTCGAGAGAGATTGCGGCTGTCTCCCGCGCAGCGGAAGACGCGCTTTTGAAGATGACCGGTCAGGAAAAAATGGTGGGTTGGTAATGGCGCAGAGGAGGATGTTCTCATTACAAGTCACGGACACGGACAAATTTTTGGATATGTCCGCAAGCGCCCAGGCGCTGTATTTCCACTTGGGAATGCACGGCGATGATGACGGCTTTGTTGGTTCCCCGCGGAAGATTGCACGCGCGGCAGGCTGCAACGATGATGATCTAAGGCTCCTTGTAGCGAAAGGATACATCATCCCGTTTGAGAGTGGTATCGTGGTTATCACAGACTGGAATGTCAATAACACTCTCAAAAATGATCGTTATCATTCGACGATTTACACCGCAGAAAAATCAATGCTGACAACAGATCACGCCGGTCGGCTAATGCTTGGAGGCAGTCAGGATACAACATGGAACCAGAATGGAACCAACTCGGAGCCTGAACATAACTTAACTAAACTTAACCTAACCAAACCCAACAAAGGAGATAAGGCGGCTACGCCGCCACGCGCGAAGCGCTTCAACCCGCCCACGTTAGCAGAGGTTCAAGCCTATGTGCTTGAACGCCAGTCGCCGGTAGACCCGCAGGGGTTCATCGACTTTTACGAATCGAAGGGCTGGCTGGTTGGCAAGGCCCCCATGAAAGACTGGAAAGCGGCTTGCCGAAATGCTGAGAGCTGGGAGCGCTGGAGGCAGCGACCGACCAGAGCCGAGAGCTGGGACCGCGTTAAACGCGACGAGGAGTACCGGACCGGGGAGGATTTCTTCGATGCGTAAACGTTTCTACATCCCGCCGCAGGTTGGAACGCGTTTTTCCGATGAGCTGCAAAGAGCCCTCGAAGCATGGCTCTACCATTGCGCCGGAGCAGGCCGTATTTATGACACGAAAGAACTACAGACCCTCGTCCAGTGTATCCGTACATTAGCGGCGAGATATGGCGATCATGCCGTGGTCGCCCTTATTCACGAGGAGATCAAGCAAAGCAGCGAACAAATTCAGTTTTCCAAATTGAGGGAGGTAGCAAATGCTTGAAAAAATCGTAGAGAAATCATTAGAGGCCGCAAATGCACAGCCAGACGATTACAGAAAGGATGGCTTGCTTTATTGCCACGTTTGCCATCAGCCAAAGGAAAGACGCCTTGAGCTTCTTGGAAGGGAGCATATCGTTGGTGTCCTGTGTGAATGTGAGCGGGCAAAGCGTGAGGAGGAAGAAGAAGCGAGCAGAAAACACCAGGCGGAGATGGCCTTCTGGGAAAAGATGACGGACCTTCGCAAGGATAATATTTGTGATCCAACCTATGAGACGGTCACGCTCGCAAATGACGACGGCACAAATCAAAAGGTCTCTAACTTTTGCCGGAAGTATATAGACCGTTGGCCGCAGATGCTCGAAAACAATATCGGTGTCTTGTTTCACGGGCCAGTCGGCACAGGCAAGTCATTCTTCGCCTGCGCGATCGCCAATGAACTTTTACAGAAGCACGTTCCGACCACGATCACCAGCTTTCCACGCCTCCTGAATCTGCTGCAGGACAGCAATAACCGGCAATGGCTTCTTGACTGCCTCGGAAATTACAAGCTCGTTGTGATCGATGATCTCGGTGTCGAACGTGAGACAAGCTATGCAGCCGAACAGATTTTTGCAGTCATTGACGCTCGCAGCCGCGCAAAGCTGCCGACTATTATCACGACCAACCTGACGAAACAGGAGATGGAAAATCAGCCGTCTATGCAGTATCGCCGAATTTTTGACCGTGTACGGGAGATGTGTCCTGCGGTCGTGCTGATCGACGGTCAGAGCCGCCGCATCCAAAATGCACACCAGCGCCGCGAGCTTGCCCGCGAGTTGCTGATATGAAAAAGCCCTCCCCAAATCGGGGAGGACCGCTCTTATGGTGAGTCTTAATTGTCAATTCTGATTCTACCACAGGAGGGCGCAATATGCAAGTGATTTCACTTGTCACACAGAGCGAGCGGACAAACCAACTCGCAGCAGATGTGCGAGACGGAAAAACAGACATTTTGACGCTGTGGGCAGCGGTCGAGCGGTTTGCCTCTCAGCAGGCCGGACGATGGACACGGGCATTCCATGAGAGCGCAGGCATCGAAGAAAGTGACCTCATGCAGACGGCCTTTCTTGCCCTTATAGAAGCGCTGACAGCGTGGAAACCGGAGCGAGGGGTATTCCTTACCATGTTCGATTTCAAGCTCAAATCAAGCTTTACAGCGGCTTGCGGGATGCGAACCAGGCGAGACAAAGAAGACCCACTCAACCGGAATCGTGTATCGCTTGATATGCCGTTGGACGCTGACGGCGGCGGTGATTTCACCGTTGCGGATACGATCCCTGATCCTGCGGCGGAGGCGGGCTTTGAAGAGGTCGAGGAGCGGGAGATGCAAGATGCAGTATGTGCGGCCCTCGACCAATTACCACAGCATGAGCGTGATGCCATAATTGCCGAGTTCTGGTACGGGCAGGCCGCAGACCGCAGGACCTACGCCGCCGCATTGCGGCACCTACGGCATCCGAGCATCAGCCAGAGCTTGAGGCCATTTTACGAATAAATGTCAGATAAAACAAGGCCGGAAAGGGGGCGTTTCAAACTTTGTCAAAGAAAATTCGAGATGAGACTATTATTGACGCGCTGCTGATCTCTGCAACGACGCGGAGTGCAGCGGCAAAGCTCGAAATCAACGAGCAAACAATCTATCGCCGAAAGCGTGATCCCGAATTTATGCGGAAGTATGATGAGGCACGCCGAGAACGAACCGAAGCGGCGCGAAATGTGCTGCAGGAGCGGGCGCACGCCGCAGCGGACACGCTGGCAACGATCATGCAAGACAAGGATGCACCAGCGCAGACAAGAGTAAGCGCCGCAGCAGAGATTTTACGACAGACGGTGAAGTACACGGAGATCACAGACATCATGCAGCAACTGCAGAAACTGGAAAAATGGAGGCGAGAAGTCGATGGGAACCGTTAAAAACCGCATTGCATCATTGACGGCCTTTTTTGAAGATCGAGAATCCAGTAATGATTCTTTCCGTTGCGAAGATGGCAGCATCTTTTCCGTAGACGATGCCCTCGATTATCTGCGACGGAACGGATCAACGACACCAGACGGCAGGCACATTTCTTGCTATGTTCGCCCTAATGGGATAGTGGATTCTCTGTCTGCGTCCTTGTGTGATTTTATCGACGAGATTATAGCGAAGGGCTGGAATATCGTAATTGAGGAGGACGATCTATGAGCAGCAGCATTAAACTCCGCATTGCCCGTTTACAGGCGATTGCAGCGCAGGAGAAAACCGGCGCAGCACTCATGGCCATGCTTGAAAATGGCGCGTGGGCGGCTTACAGGGCGTCGCAAAGCCCCGCAAAGGTATTTCAGACGCAGGAGGCAGCACGAGATTATTTATCAGACTGCGAAAGCGTTATCATTATCGACCTTTAAGGGAATAGGCACATGAATAGCAGCAGTATTAAATCACGCCTCGCAAAGCTCCAACGAAAAGGGGACAGCTTCCCCGATGTTCTGCGCTGGATTGCGGAAAGGCGCTTTTATGATGAGTTAGCGGACACGGAATGCGCGAGGTACGCCGCATATTGGAATACTACGCCCCGCGTCCTTGAAGAACTGGAATTAGCGGCAACCGGCACACTTCACAAGCCGCTTGAGCGACGGCCAAAGCCGCCAACGCAAGAAGAAAGCGCGGAGATCATCGAAGAGCTGGAAAGGATGGTTTATGGACGTTTTGAATGAGTTCCCACTTGTGGACGAACACGGCAAAAGATACCGCGAGTTCGGGCGCGGATGCCGCGAGTATGCGCCGACTATTGTAACAACTGCTGGGACGGTTCCGGCGGGCACGGTCATTTGCAAGCATACCGAGCCGGAGGCGGTCAAGTCGAAAAAGGATTGTCCCTTTTCGAACAGCCTATACCCCGAATGTAAAGAGGGCGATTGCAGCTTTTACGCAAATGGCAAGTGCAGGCCGGGAGCGACGCGGGCGGGCGGGCGTTGCCCTCTCCCCGCACGTCTGATTTGCGGCGCTACCTGCGCCATGTATAAGAATGGGCGCTGCGGCCTTTTTCCGCAGCAGAAAGGAACAAAGAAATGAGCAAGTACAACAGCTACGCAAGAAACCTTGACGCGGCTTTCCGTGCCGCCAGAGACGAGTATACCGCCGTATATAACGAGCTGACCAAAGCGAAGGAGAACGCAAGCGCGGCTGGCTTAGATGCCGTAAAGAAGCAGATTGCCATGCTTCAGCTCCAAGAGGCAGAAAAGAAAATGCGACAGGAAACGGCGCGCATTTGGACGGCGTTCGATGCAAAGGCCGCAGACCTCCGCCGCGCATTGGAAAAGGAAGTACAGACAAGCAACCTTGCTGATCCTTCCGCCATTGACAGCAACGCCGTGGAGCTGATGAAAACCGGCGTTCTGACGGTGGATGATTATTTCGGCTTTGTGGACAGATTCGACGGAAACCCGACCATGTTAAGGTTGATCAGTCACTTTGCAAAGGAAGCCGCCGACAGCGCCGACGACCGAAAAGACAGGGTTGCTTTAACCGTTCTCGCGCAGGATTGCGCCAAAGGCACGGGAAAGACCTTGAAAGCGTGGGACAGTATGATGACCGCCGCCAACTATTGCAGCGGGCGCGGCGGCAGCGGCAACCGGCGCGCTACTCCCGGCGTAATGCTCAGCATGGGCGAATGGTGGGAGCAGCTTTCCGGCGAGATCATCGAAAACTTTTAAGGGAGGTGCAACATGGTATTGATGCTTTGCGGAGCGGCTGTGTTTGCCGCCGGTACATTCTGCGGGGCCGTAATGGTTTCTATCGGTATCCAGCTTGAAAAGAGGCGAGCAAATGAAACACAAGGCAAAAAGTAAAGCTTGGGCGCGCAAATATCTAAAGGTCATGAGCAGGAATGTTCTGACTGCATTTGATATGGGCTATGAGGACGGAGCTGCCGGAAAACCGCGGCAGGCTCCTCCTTTCCCGGAAGAAATACAGCCGGGGACACCTGCTTATGGTGCGGTAGTTTTTGCGCAAACAATGTATGACAGAGGGTATACCTTTGGAAAGGAGATGGCAAAATGAATTTACTTGACCTTGCCGTCAAAATCACGGTTGATGACAGCGGTGTTGACAGCAGCCTAAATAAAATAACGTCCTCGTTCGAAAAGGTCAAAAACAACGTCGGCTCTGTGATAAAGACGGCTTCAAAAATTGGCGCAGTTGTTACCACAGTCGGAACAGCGTTAACCGCGGTCGGTGTAGATACCGCCGCTGAGGTGAGGGCAGAGGCAAGCGCGTTTGAACAGACCTTCGGTGATATGCAGGACACCGCTACAAAGGCAATTGGGCGCGTAGCTGATGAATCCGGCATCCTGCAGACGCGCTTGAACGCACTCGGTAGCAAGATCTATGCTTTTGCCCGGTCTTCCGGCGGCGATGCGGTAGAAAGCATGAACCTGATGGAACGCGCTTTGCAGGCCGCGGCAGATAGCGCGGCTTATTATGATACTTCGGTTGAGCAAGCTACAGAAACGCTGCAATCGTTTTTAAAAGGCAACTTCGCCAACGACGCAGCCCTCGGACTTTCGGCCACGGAGACCACACGAAACGCGGCCGCTATGGAGCTTTTCGGGCAAAAGTATAATGAGCTTTCCGAAATCCAGAAGCAGGAAACTCTTCTGAAAATGGTGGAAGATTCGCAAAAACTATCCGGCGCACTGGGGCAAGCTTCACGCGAGGCTGACGGTTGGGAAAACGTTCTCGGCAACCTGAAAGAATCGTGGAGACAGCTAAAAGCCGCATTCGGTGAGCCTATTCTGGATTCTGTAACGCCGATGCTTCAAAACGCAACGGCGGCAGTGCAGGATTTTACGGCAAAAGTGGATTGGGAGAAAGTGGCAAATGTCATTACGACGGGGTTTGATTCCGCTGTAGACGCTTGCAAGACTTTGATGGACACGCTCAATCAGATCATCCCCGTTGTCGGGGTCGCTGCCGGCGCTTTTGCCTCGCTCAAGGCAGGAATGGCGATTCAACATCTTGTTCAGGGCTTTCAAAATGCACAGGTTGCCATTTCGCTCCTGACTATGGGGCTGAATAATACGACACTTGCACAGGCCGCATTAAACGGGACGATGACTGTCGGTGAGACGATCGTAGCGCTGCTCACAGGGAAAATGACCTTAGCGCAGTTCGCGCAGGCTGCTATGACAAAAGGGCAGCTTGCCTTGAACACCGCATTAAGCGCAAATCCCATCGGGGCAGTCATTGCCGTTGTTGGAGCGCTGACGGCGGCGGTCGTTGTGCTATGGAACACAAATGATGATTTTCGCAATGCGATCATTTCTGCATGGGGAAAGATCACAGAGACGATCTCCGGCGCAGTATCAGCAATCAAAACTTTCTTCGCCGAGACTATCCCAAATGCGGCGCGGACGGCGCTTGACTGGTTCCACAGCATTCCGGAGCAGATGAAGGAGGTCGGACGAAACCTTCTTATGGGGCTTTGGGATGGCATCACCGACAAGGTGGAATGGCTCAAGGGTAAAGTGACGGGCGTTGTGGATACCATCAAGGGATGGTTTACCGGCAAAGACGGCTTTGACGAGCACTCGCCCTCCAAGTGGTCCCGCGGCGTATTCCGGTATGTGATGGAGGGCGGCGTGGAAGGCTTGGATGATGGTCTGCCTTCCCTGATGCGCGGCGTATCTGATGTGGCGGGCCGCGTGAAAAACGGCTTAGACTTTGGCGCGACGTCGGTAAACTTTGCCGATTCCGGGATCGGGCGCTCGAGCGCGGCTATTGTCAATGGAATTGCTAACAGTCCGGCGCAGACAATAAACTTGCTTGCAAATCTTGTCTTGCCGGATGGCAGCAAGATTGCATCCTTTATATTCGACGATCTCGTTAAACACGCAGCCGCTAACGGGACCCCAATTGCAAATCCGCAAATGGCGTAAAAAGGAGGCAGCGATGCAAAGGCCACCAGCCGGAGAAAGACCGGCAGCAGGCGGCAAGGGCGGCGGGATTGCCTATCCTTTGTTCCCTTGCGAAGTCCCGCCCGAAGTAATGAGGCGGGCAGCGCCGCGAGGTACTGTAGCGTGTAGAGTGTGTTAGTGCCATTTTCTATCTCCTATAAAGCAGGAAGCCCCGCCGGAGCGCTCCGGTGGGGCTTTGCACTATCTGATCAGGTTTTGCTTTCCTCTTCCTTCCTCCCAAACAGCTCCTTCTCACGCTCAACGCTCATGGTGAAGCCGATAAATGGGACCATGCCGACCGGTGTCGGTATACAAGGGAAATATCTATCGTCATCGTTCATGCGGTTACCTCCAGACTGTTCATAAACTCTTTGATGTACGCGCCGGACAGGTCGGCGGCAAAGGTGAAGCGCGTCCCATGCTGACGGTACACAGCCCCGCAGGTCGGGCAGATGTGCACCGTGGCGGCGTTCATCAGCGGCGTCGTGCAGCGGGCGCAGTATAGGAGCTTCATGCGCTTGCCCCCTTACCTGTCAGAAGTTTAATTGCATCTGCATCGTCGAGATCATAAGTTGCGGATCGCATTTCTTTCTGGGCGTGTTCCCTTGCTTTTTCGGCGTCTGCCGTCAGTTGAGCGCGTTTCGCTGTTTCTAAAAAGCACTGCACGCCCGGTGCGTCATAGTGCCCAAGCATCAAGTGATAGTCGCGGATTGCATCGCTCATTAAATCGTAGGCAGCCCACAGAATTTGCCCGATAAATGCCAATTCCCTCGATTCAATCTCTTTTTGTACTCTGTCGGAAAAATACCGCTCCCAAACCTCATAAATCAGGTCTGATCCATTTTCGAAAGCGGTAAACATGTCGAGCGTTGCATTGTCGACAGTTAGGCGCTCATGTGCGGTAAGCTCAGATAAATAACTCATATTTCCTCCTTGTTTTCTCGGCGGGAGGTCGGTATAATACCGATACCGGCCTCCCTGTGGTGGTTGGTGGTGGCTCCGTGTCTTGCTTTGGTCGGTTGGGACATGGAGCCTTTCTCATGCGATGCAGAACCGGCGGGTCGTGGCGGCCTTTGTGAACTGCTGCGCCAGATCGGGAAGAGCCTTTTTCAATGCGTTGGCATCCAGGCGAGAGGAAGTCACGGCCTTATAGGTCGCCTTCCAATCGGTACCATTGATGGTGTCCACGCCCTCGGCGTCCATGTGGGCCTTGATGCTGTCCTGAATGGCCTCCATTTCTGCGGTCAGCTCGTCAGCCATCCGGCGAAGCTCGCGCAACTCCTTGATCTTGCTGTCCATTTCATTGATGCTCATTGTTTCACCTCCTTATTTGCGAGTGAGATCGGCGGCTGGTGGCTCTGAGTATCTATCCCATCGGGAATTTCTTTCAAGCTTCTCCGTTCCAGCTCTTACGGTGTCGCGTTGGCTATCGACCTTCGCTCGATCTCTTGTCCCTTGCTATGGTTACATTATACACTATTAATAGTACATTTCAATAGGCGGATTATCCAAAGTTAATAGTGTAAAATTGTGCATTTTTGTACTGTTAACAGTTTACGCTTTGTGTTATAATCTCAATGTGAGAAAGGAGGGATAATGTGGCGGTAGCAGAATCGCGGAAAAGAGCAAATGTGAAATGGGATGCAGAGAACATGACAACGCTCGGTTGTCGCGTCAAAAAAGAGCAAGCCGACAGATTCAAAGCGTATTGCTCAGAGATTGGCAAGACTTCAAATGCAGTCCTGCGTGATTACGTTCTCGACTGCATCGGAGAAAAGCAGGACACGGAATAACGGTTTGACGAATTTATTGACACGATTACGCGCGCGAGAAGTAGAACGGGCCATTTGTTCGGACCCCACGCAGAAGCCCACAGCGAGAGCGTAAACGGCTTTATCAACCGAGCCATAGACGAAGCCATAGAGCGTGACGAAAGCGCTCCTGCGGCCTCTGAGGGGCAAGGAGAGGCATAATAGAAGAGCGGAGGATCGTCCTCCGCTCTTGCTGCATATATTGTGGGGATGTCTTAAAGGTCGGATTTGAAATCCGAGCCTTGCGATGCATTGAGAGCCTCATCTGAAATGAGACCCTTGCGACTGTCCAGATCAGGCGGGCCACTGCGCCGATTTGAAATCCGGGCAGTGACGGGGGAAGTGAGTTCTAACCGCAATTCTTGAAAAGAGAAGGAAATGACACCAGAAAACGATGATGCGCTTATAAGGGGTGGAGCTATCGGAACTATTAGTACAACTCGCCTCAACTATGAGGAATCAGGTGCACAATAACGTGCAATATTTTTTTAAAACTGCATATAGTATGAAGAGGAGAGAAAACAGAGCGGTTACTTACAATATATTGCTTTTTTCCTCAGTTTTCACAGCACACCTGTGGAAAACCTTGTGGAAAGATGCTTGACAATTAGTAATTGCTTTGGTATAGTATCTCCAGTGATTGTGCTGCACATGCTCGTGGGGCGTGCAGCCGAAGAAGGGAACTTCCGCGAGGGGGTTTCCTTTTTCATTTGTGGTAGGAGGCAGAAATATATGGACAAGCCTTTTAAGACCTATGCTGAACTTATCAATAAACTAAGGGACGAAAAAGAGTTAACGATTCCACCAGAGGATGAAGAGAAAGCAACGCGATTATTAAAGAAGTATAGCTATTTTTCGCTGGTATCTGGTTACAAGGGGCTTTTTAAGAAAGCGGATGGAACATATATTGCCGATACGCATATTGATGATATTTTAGCACTTTATGAGTTTGACGATACACTCCGGGATGAGTTTTTCCATGCGATCCAAATTGTCGAGAAGCATGTGAAGTCGCTACTTTCATATTCGTTTGTTGCAAGGTATGGAGATAAACAGACAGCATATCTTTCTCCTGCGAATTATGATGCAAAGTCGGCAACCGCAGATTTTTCAACTCGACAGCAAGAAATAAAAAAACTCATATCCGCACTTTCCTCTATTGCAATTCCACCGTCAGATCATGAATATATTCGCCATCAATGGGATAAACACGATAACGTGCCGTTGTGGGCCGCGGTGAAAGTCCTTACTCTCGGAAATATTTCCAAAATGTATAGTCTGTGTACGGAGTCTATACAAATTGAGGTAGCAAAAGAATTTCCAAAGGTTACATCTGAGGCGATGACGGGAATGCTGGACATGCTAACAAGGGTGCGCAATGTATGCGCACATAGCGAACGCTTATATGACTTTTCAGTTAAGAGAAGTCGGGCAATATTGGACATGCCCGCTCACGCTACACTCGGGATTGCAAAAAGCAAGTCGGGTCTTTACAATCAGGGGAAGAAGGATCTTTTTGCATCACTTATTTGTTTGAAATACTTATTGGAGCAAGACGAGTTCGATGAAGTTGTGATGAGCATCGATGCTGCTCTATGCAAACTACATTCGAAGACAAAGGTGCTCCCTCCAAATAAGATTTTGTCTTGTATGGGTTTTCCCGAAAATTGGGTTGATATCAGGGAGTGCTAATTCCTGCTTGAGTTCAACAAAAATTCAACTCCATTACGAAAAGTCCTGCTATTTTACTCGACGATATAAGACGATGATTCTGAAAGAGTGAGTAATATCAATATTTTGCGGCATATTACAAAACGATGTAAAACGAGAGAATCAGGGTTCGAATCCCCGACGAGGCACCAAAAAGAAAAGCATCGCAAGGCGATGCTTTTCTTTTTGAGTTTCGCCGTCGCCGTCGTCGGCGGCTCCACCCTCCGGTATTAGAATGCCAGGGGCAAATGAATCGCCTCTCCGCCAAGATTTTGCTCCGCAGAACACTTGCGCGGCGCAGCTGCGCCGTCCGTCCTGCCGCCGCTAAGGCAGATCGCTCGCCGCGCAGCGCCTGCTCCGGACAAAAAAAGAGACACGCACCGCGTGTCTCTTTTTCGTTTGCAGTTATTCGGTGACGAAGGGCAGCAGAGCGATCTGACGGGCGCGCTTGATCGCCTCGGTCAGCTGACGCTGATGCATGGCACAGGTGCCGGTGGTCCTGCGGGGCAGGATCTTGGAGCGCTCGGAAATGAAGCGGCGCAGCTTGGCGGCATCCTTGTAGTCGATATATTCGCACTTGTCAACGCAGAACTGGCAGACCTTGCGGCGCTTGCGGTTCGCAGGAGCACCGGCGCGAGGGGCCTTGTTTTCGCGTTCCATAGCCATGGAAGTATCCTCCTTTATAGATTTTGTCAGAACGGGAGCTCCCCGTCCTCTTCGATCTCGGCGAAGCCGCCGCCCGCGGGGGCGGAGTAGGTGGAAGCGGGAGAGCCGTAGGCCGGGGGCGCATAATCGCCGCCGGAGGCTCCGTCGCGCTTGCTGTCGCCGAAATATACGTTGTCGGCAACCACTTCCGCGCTGCGGCGGTTGTTGCCGTCCTTATCTTTCCAGTCGCGGATCTGCAGCCGGCCCTCGACCACGGCCATGCGGCCCTTGGCGAAGTACTGACAGACAAACTCGGCGGTCTGGCGCCAGGCAACGACATCAATGAAATCCGTTGCCTTTTCGCCGCTCTCGCGGCTCTTGAAGTCGCGGTCCACGGCGAGGGAGAAGGACGTCACGGCCGTCCCGGTCTGCGTGCGGCGCAGCTCGGGGTCACGGGTCAGACGGCCCATGATAACGACACGATTGAGTGACATATTCTTTCCTCCTTATTCGTCCTTGCAGACGATCATGGAACGGATGACGCCGTCGGTAATGCGAAAGATACGGTCCAGCTCCTTGGGGAACTCGGGCGCGCTGGTGAAGGAGATCAACACATAGTAGCCTTCGGTAATGTAGTTGATCGCGTAAGCGAGCTTGCGCTTGCCCCACTCCTCCACTTCCATCGCGGAGCTGTTCTGCTCCACCAGGGTCTTGAACTTCTCGGTCAGCGCGGCAACGCCTTCCTCACCCTGTGCGGGGTCGATGATGAAAACGACCTCATAGTTAGCGGAAATCTTAGCCAATTTCTTGCACCTCCTTTTGGACTGATGGCCCACACGTCCTTCGTGTGAGCAAGGATATTGCCTATGGTGAAACCATAAGCTCTATTATTATACAAAAAAAGAGCGCAAAGTCAAGCCCTTCCCGCGCTTTTCCGAAATATTTTTGCCCGGAATATCCGTCCCGCCGGTCGCATAGGTTTGTCCCGAGGTGACGATCATGCAGAAGATACCACGGAAACCCAGGCTGCGCGGCGTCCCGCGCATCGCGTTCGCCGCGGCGCTCACGGCGCTGACGCTCTGGACGGTCGGCGTGGCCGCCACGGCGCACAGCCTGTCCGATGCCGCCGAACGGCTGCGGCAGGAGACTGCGCTCCCGCTCGCCCTGCTGCGCTACGAGATGGGCGGCGAGGAAGCGGACGAGCTCTCCCTCGGCGCGTCGCTCGCGCTGAGTCTGACGCCCATCCTTGCCGACGCGCGCAGCGAGGTGACGCAGGCGTGGTCGAGCGAGCTGCAGCTCCCGCCCGACGAAACGAAGCCCGACACCGAGGATCACGAGGGCACAACACTTTCCGACGCACAGACAGGGGAGCCCGTTCCGCGCGGCGCGGACAACGGCGTGCCGTCCCGCACGCTCCGGGTCGGCGACCCGAGCGGCTATACGGTGCTGGGGAACGTCTGCATCAACAACGGCTCAAAGTGTACGCTGGACGCTTCGCAGCTCACGGGAGCGCCCGCCGCAGCGGAATGTCCCGCCGACGGCCCGCAGGTGCTCATTGTCCACACGCACGGCACGGAGGCCTACACCATGCCGGCAGGGGAGGAGTACGAGGCGAGCGACGACCACCGCACGCTCGAAAAAGAAAAGAACATGATCCGCGTCGGCGACGAGATCGCCCGCGTCCTGACGGACGCCGGTCTCGGCGTGCTCCACGACCGCGAGCTCTACGACTACCCCAACTATTCCGGCGCGTACAACCGCTCGCTCGCCGCCATTGAGAAATACCGCGCGGAGTATCCCTCGCTCCTCTACATTCTGGACGTTCACCGCGACGCCGTAGCCGACAGTGAGGGCAACAACTACAAGCTCCTGTGCGCCGAGGAGCCGGGGGCCGCTCAGCTGGAATTCGTCATCGGCTCGTCCGGCGGCGGGCTGGAGCATCCCGACTGGCGCGAGAACCTCAAGCTCGCCTGCGCCGTGCAGGAGACGCTGTACGCAAAATACCCCACGCTCATGCGTCCCGTCACGGTGCGCAACTCGCGCTACAACCAACAGGTCACGACCGGCTCTCTGCTCATCGAGGTCGGCACGGCGGGCAACTCGCTCGACGAGGCGCTTGCCGCCGCGCGGCTCTTCGCCGCGGGCTTTGCCGAAACCGTGCTGGCATAGGAAAGAAGAGATCCCGTTTCCGGGACCTCTCCGGCTGTCTTACGCTTATTCGTAGATGGGGTACTTCTTGGTCAGGGCGACGACGGCCTCCTGCGCGGCGGTCTTATTGCCCTCGAAGTCACGGGCGACCATGCCCATGATGCGGGCGATCTCCTTCATGTCCTCTTCCTTCAGGCCGCGGGTGGTGGCGGCGGGGGTGCCGACGCGGATGCCGGAGGTGACGAACGGCTTCTCGGGGTCGTTGGGGATGGCGTTCTTGTTGACGGTGATGAAGCACTCGTCGAGGCGGCGCTCGATCTCCTTGCCGGTGATGTTGAAGTTGCGGACGTCAACGAGCATGAGGTGGTTGTCCGTGCCGCCGGAGACGAGACGGAAGCCTTCCTTCATCAGGCCGTCGGCGAGGACGGCGGCGTTCTTCACGACCTGCTCGCCGTAGGCCTTGAACTCGGGCTTGAGGGCCTCGCCGAAGCAGATGGCCTTGGCGGCGATGATGTGCTCGAGCGGGCCGCCCTGCGTGCCGGGGAACACGGCGGAGTCGATCTTCTTGGCGAGGTTGATGGTCTCCATCTCGCCGGTCTCGATGTTCTTCTTGGTGATCTCGTTCTTGCAGAGGATCAGGCCGCCGCGGGGGCCGCGGAGGGTCTTATGCGTGGTGGAGGTGACCACGTCGGCATAGGGCACGGGGCTCATGTGGACGCCCGCAGCGACGAGGCCGGCGATGTGCGCCATATCGACCATGAGGTACGCGCCGACGGAATCGGCGATCTCACGGAACTTGGCAAAGTCGATCTTGCGGGGATAGGCGGAGGCGCCCGCGAGGATCATCTTGGGCTTGCACTCCTGCGCGATGCGATAGAGCTCATCGTAGTCGATCTGCTCGGTCTCATCGTTGAGGGAGTAGGGGACCTGATGGAAATACTGACCGGAGATGTTGACTGGGCTGCCGTGGGACAGATGGCCGCCGTGGGCGAGGTTCATGCCCATGTAGGTGTCGCCGGGCTGGAGCATCGCCTTGAAGGCCGCGAGGTTCGCGCTCGCGCCGGAGTGGGGCTGGACGTTCGCGTGCTCGGCGCCGAAGAGCTTGCAGGCGCGCTGACGGGCGATCTCCTCGGTCTCGTCAACGCAGTAGCAGCCGCCGTAGTAACGCTTGCCGGGATAGCCCTCGGCGTACTTGTTGGTCAGGCAGGTGCCCATCGCCAGCATAACGGCGGGGGAGACGATGTTCTCCGAGGCGATCAGCTCGATGTTGCGCTGCTCGCGGTGATACTCGTTCTCGATGGTCGCGCCGACCTCGGGATCGTACTGGGACAGGTAAGCCATGGTTTCCTTGATCATGATGAAAGTTCCTCCTCTTTAATGATGACCGGAAATGTTGTGCAGACGGGCGGCGCGCGGGCCGGCCCATTTGTCGTCCTATTTTGTAGGATAGCAAAAAAAGCGCCGCGCTGTCAAGAAAAAAGCCGCGCCGCATCCGCGTGTTTTGTAAGAAATAAACGCGCCCTCGCCTTAAAAAAGAAAATTCGCGGAAAAACCGCGCTTTCCCGTGTGAAATTGCTTGACGATGGGCGGAGAGTTTGCTATTCTATATGTGTATTTTTACACAAAAATACGCTCTGGCAGAGTAGGAAGTCATGTGTTTGCGCCCAACGGGCGCGCAGTGCCGTCGGGACGGGAAGTTGCCCGGCGGACGAAAAACCCTGGTTTGCAGTATGGCTTTCGCATTCCGCTCGCCACTCCAGAAGAGACATGAGACCTCTTTTCTGCGTGGCTCCTGCCGTAAGGGGAGGGGGGTCATCTGTGCCCTCTCCAAGCTGCCACGCTCCGCGCGGGATAATGAGTGCCCGCGGCGGAAGCTCAAACTGTTTGAGGAGGAATCGTCTCATGTCGCCCACATCCATCATTCTCTGCATGGCCGCCTGCTTTGTCGGGCTGGTCGCCGCGCTCATCGTCGTCAACCGCTTCGGCTCCATGTCCACGCGCAAGCTGGTGGTCATCGCCATGATGGTCGCCGTCTACGTCGTGCTCAATACCGTCGGCACGATCCGCCTCGGCTGGATCAACATTTCCGTTTCCGCCCTGCCCATCATCGTCGGCGCTCTGCTCTATGGCCCCGGCGGCGGGCTGATGGTCGGTCTGGTCGGCGCTTTTCTCGGCCAGCTGATGACCTACGGCGTCACCGCGACCACCGTACTGTGGATCATTCCGCCCGCGGTGCGCGGCCTGCTCATCGGTCTGTACGCCAAGCGCTGCGGCTATGAACTCTCGCGTAAGCAGCTCGTCGGCGTGCTGATCGTCACCTCGCTCGTCGTCACGCTTCTCAATACCGGCGCGATCTATCTTGACAGCGTCATTTACGGCTATTACACCTACGCCTATGTGTTCGGCAAGGTTGGCATCCGCATCATCTCCGGTGCGGTCACCGCGGTCGCCATGGCCTTCGTCACCCCGCCGGTGCTCGATATGCTCAAGCGCTCCCTGCGCGCCGCGCAGAGGGCTTGACCCCTTTCCCGCGCAGCCCCAAATTCAGTTCTGTAAGGAGGACCTGTTATGTATGGAAGCAAGATGAAGTCGGAGGAGACCGATCATCTGTTTGAAGCCATTCTCTCGCTCAAGGACCTTGAGGAGTGCTACCGCTTCTTCGACGATCTGTGCACCTTCAGCGAGATCCAGGCCATGACCCAGCGCCTGCAGGTCGCCGAAATGCTGGAGGCGGGCAACACCTTCTCCCAGATCTCCAAGGAGATCGGCGTGTCCTCCGCCACCATCACGCGCGTCAACAAGTGCATCAGCTACGGCGCGGACGGCTACAAGATCGTCCTCAAGCGCATGAAGGAGAAGCACGCACACGAATAAGTCTTTCCCGGTCGGATCTGCCCCTGCCAAACGGCAGGGGCTTTCTTCCTTTTTGCCGCTTTCACTAATTAGCAGGGCAGTAAAGCGCCTTAGTGTCGTCAAAAGTTACAGAAAAAAGCAAAAATAATCCGGAAATTTATTGATTTTTTGTGAACGCCTATGATATAATACAAAAGCTGGTTCCGCAGAGCACGGTGATTTTGTCAAACCGGACGATGATCCCCGCGCAGAACGCCTGAGCGGGCGTCTGTGGGACCGAACCGGAACGAAAGCGCAACGCGGCAGGTGAGAAGCGCCGTTTGCCCAACGGCGGCCGCCGGCGCGGTTTCGTTTCCAACTCCGTATGTGGGGCTCCCTCCCGGATACGGAGCGTCCACAGCTTGTTGCACTGATCTGTTATGCAGAAAGGAGGGCAATCGGAAGAGACCTTGTGTGTGGGGATGATCTCCGCCGTGCGGCGGCGGTCGTCTCAGGTATCGTTCGAGCTTACGCAACAAACTAAAATCTTATTTTTAAAGAGAGAGGTATCATTCATGGCAAACGAAAAGAAAACCGTTCGGGAACCCAGTTTTATTCTGGCGTTAGTTCCCATCGTTGCGATGATCGCGTTCATGCTTTACTGCTTCCGCGGTCATTCCGAAACCGGCTATCATGACGCGCACCTGCCCCTGGTCATGTCCATCATCGTCGCCTGCATCGTCGGCTTCATCTGCGGCCACTCCTTCCAGGAGATGCTCGCCGGTATGGTCGAGCGTCTGGCTGCTTCCATGGAAGCCGTTCTGATCCTCGCCACCGTCGGCTTCCTGGTCACCAGCTTCATGCTCTCCGGCGCGATCCCCACCATGATCGTCTACGGCCTTGACCTGCTGACCCCGAAGCTGTTCCTGCCCGTTGGCTGCATCCTCTGCGCCATCGTCGGCATGGCCTGCGGCTCCTCTTGGACCACCACCGCCACCATCGGCCTTGCCTTCCTCGGCATCGGTGCCGGCCTCGGCATCCCCGCCCCCATCACCGCCGGTATGATCATCTCCGGCGCGTATGTCGGCGACAAGTTCTCCCCCCTGTCCGACACCACCAACCTCGCCGCCGCCGTCGCGGAGACCGGCCTGTTCGATCACGTCACCGCGATGGTCTCCACCACCGGCCCGACCCTGCTGCTCTCCCTCATTCTCTACACGATCCTCGGCCTGAACGTTGACACCAGCGCGTATGACGCTACAGTCGCCGAAGGCATCCAGGAAGCGTTCCGCAGCGCTTTCACCATCAGCCCCATCCTGCTCCTCCCCATCATCGTCGTTATCGTGATGTGCATCCTGCGCGTGCCCGGCCTGGTCGGCATCGCCGTCTCCGTCGCCACCGCGGTGCTGTTCATGCTCATCTTCCAGTCCACCGACATTTTCTACAGCTACTCCCTCGGCGACATCTTCGATGTTCTGCACTACGGCAACGCGGTCGAGACCGGCAACGCGGTCGCTGACTCCATCCTCGGCAAGGCAAAGGGCATGGACGGCATGATGTGGACCATCAACCTCATCCTCGTCGCGCTCGCCTACGGCGGCGCCCTCGAGCGCTGCGGCTGCATCGAGAAGCTCTTCGGCGGCCTCAAGCACAAGATCCACTCCGTTGGCAGCCTGATCCTCGCCACCCTGCTGACCTCCATCTTCTGCGACGCCACCATGTGCGACCAGTTCCTCGGCATTGGCGTTCCCGCCCCCATCTATGCTGACAAGTATGATGAGCTCGGCCTCGGCCGCAACATGCTCTCCCGTACTCTGGAAGACGCCGGTACCCTCTGGGCCGTCATGTTCCCCTGGACCGGCTGCGGCGCTTATCAGCAGGGCGTGCTCGGCATGAGCTCCTTCGTCTTCTTCCCCTATGCCTTCGTCAACCTGCTCAACCCCATCTATGCCTATGTCACCGCCATGCTCGGCCGCAACATCTTCTGGGCTGACGGTTCCTACACCAACCTGTTCGGCAAGACCAAGGCCGGCAAGCCCGCCGGCGCTCCCGCCGAGGCTCATGAGAAGGCTCTGGCCGCTCTTGAGGCCCGCCGCGCTGCCGGCAAGGCCCCCAAGATCAACGCGTAATTTACTTCTTACATAAGGCGTGCGTCCCGCACGCACGCCTTACCCCGTTTTAGAAAGGAACTGCCGCCGTGAGACAATCGCTTCCCTGGGAATCCGTTCCGCCCCCGATCTACGTTTCGCGCCCGCCCAAGCCGCGGAAAAAGTGGGTCACCGTCGGCGGCTGGATACTGGTCGTCCTCCTGCTGCTGTTCGGCCTGATGTCCAAGCGGAGCAACCTTCCGCTTTCGGTCATCTCCTTTGGGTTAGCCCTTCTGTATACGCTGACGCTTCTGACGAAGAAGGACGCCGTGGTCACCACCCGCGGACTTGAGATCTTCTATCAGATGCAGATCACGACCCAGTACGACTTCTTCTCTTGGGAGCAGATCAATTCCATCGTCACCGAGGACCGTAAGCACCCGGATCTGATCCGTCTGCACATCGGCTACAGCTCGATGGAAAAGGCGCTGTTCTTCACCCGCTCCGATGCGGAGGCCATCATCAAGCTGGCGAAGGAGAAAAACCCCGCCATCCGCGTGCTGGACTATGAAGCCGCCCCGAAGCAGGCCTCCAAAAAACGGAAAAAGAAATAACGCACAAAGGACCGCCGGTGTTCCGGCGGTCCTTTTCCATGCTCCGCCCGCGCCGCAGCCCTCTCATTTCTCCGCCGATTTTCGTTCGGTCTGTGATAGCACAGCAGCACAGCGCCGTAATATAGTGATACCGCACAATATTACAGAAAAATTAACAGCAATTCCTATTGATTTTGCACAAAATTTGTGCTATCCTAAAGCCATCAACCAAACCGCCTTTGGCTGAGTCAACTCACCGGCAGGTGCGCCGGACGTCATGGGCAGACGTCTATCGAAGCACAGCCTCCGGAAAAAGCTTCTCACATCACAGCATCGAGATCGTGCCATTCGGCAACTATTAAGAAAAGAGGCAACTACCATGATCATGAATCCCACCGCGATCAAGCATGTTGTGGTCGACGGCCACAGCCTGACGCTTGAATCCTTTGTCGCCATCGCGCGCTACAACGCCACGGTCGAGCTGGCCCCTTCCGCTCTCGAAGCGATGCAGAAGTCCCGTGCGCTCGCCGAGAAGATCGCCGCCGAGGGCCGCGTGGCCTACGGCATCACCACCGGCTTCGGTGAGTTCCAGAAGGTCGCTGTCCCCAAGGAGATGAGCAACCAGCTCTCCACCAACCTGATCCTCAGCCACTGCACCGCCGCCGGCGAGCCTTATGCCGACGAGATCGTGCGCGGCATGATGCTCCTGCGCGCCAACGCCCTGTGCGGCGGTGTGTCCGGCGTGCGTCCCCTCCTTGTTGAGATGCTTCTCGAGATGCTCAACAAGGGCGTTACCCCCGTCGTTCCCCAGAAGGGCTCCCTCGGCTCCTCCGGCGACCTCGCGCCTCTCGCTCACATGACGCTGCCCATGCTCGGCAAGGGCGAGGCCATGTATGAGGGCGTGAAGATGACCGGTGCGGAGGCGATGGCCAAGGCCGGCATTGCCACCCTCGACACGCTCGTGTCCAAGGAAGGCCTCGGCATGACCAACGGCACCTGCGCGATGACCTCCGTCGGCGCGCTGGCCCTGTACGATTCCATCTGCGCCGCCCAGCTCGGCGACGTGATCGCGTCCCTGTCCATGGAGGGTCTGACCGGCCTTCGCAACGCCTTCGATCCCCGCATCCATCAGGTGCGCGGCCAGAAGGGCCAGATGCTCGTCGCCGCGAATATGCGCAAGCTGCTCGCCGGCTCCGAGATCCTCGACAACTGCCAGTCCGACCGCGTGCAGGACGCTTATGCCCTGCGCTGCATCCCGCAGCTGCACGGCGCCTGCCGCGACGCGCTCGAGTACGTCCGTGAGAAGGTCGAGATCGAGCTCAACGCCGTCACCGACAATCCGCTGATGTTCCTCGACGACGAGGCCGTTATCTCCGGCGGCAACTTCCACGGCGAGCCCATGGCTCTCCCGTTCGACTTCCTCGGCATCGCCGCCAGCGAGATCGCCGACGCGTCCGAGCGCCGCACCGAGCGCATGGTCAACCCCGCGCTCAGCAACGGCCTGACCGCCTTCCTCACCACGCAGGCGGGCGTCAACTCCGGCTTCATGATCGTTCAGTACGCCGCGGCCTCCATGGTCAGCGAGAACAAGGTCTACGCGCATCCCGCCTCCGTGGACTCCATCCCCTCCTCCGCCAACCAGGAGGACATCGTCTCTATGGGCACCACCGCCGCCCGTAAGGCCAAGATGATCCTGCAGAACACGCAGGACGTCCTCGCCGACGAGCTGCTGACCGCCTGCCAGGCCATCGACATCCGCCGCCGCCTGAACACCCACGGTCAGGGCCTCACCCCGCTGCACGAAGCCATCTACCAGCACGTCCGCAAGGAAGTCGCGTTCTACGAAGTGGACCGCGAGATCTGGCCCGACATCCGCGCGGTGGAGAAGATGATCCGCTCCGGCGAGCTGCTCGACATCGTCAAGGAGTATATCCCCGACTTCGAGTAATTTTCCGAGTTGACACATTCCCCGAGAAGGTGTAAAGTCTTTCCAAGACTTTACACCTTCTTTTTTTAAGCGGCATACGAAAAAAGCAAGGAGGCATCTCTATGAAGCTCAACGTCCTGCGTGCCGATCCCGCCGGAAACATCACGCTTTTTGTCCTCGACCCCATCGAAAGGGAGCGCCGCGCGGCGCTCGCCGCCGAGCTGATGCGCCGGCTGCCCGATATGAAGATCGATCAGGTCGGCTTTGTCTGCCCCGCGGACGCGGACACCGACGGCCGCATGGAGATGATGGGCGGCGAGTTCTGCGGCAACGCCACCCGCGCCTATGCGATGTACGTCGCGCGGCAGCGGGGCGGTCTCTCCGAAATAAGGCTCCGCGTCAGCGGCTGCGATCACGTCGTCACCGCCGCGGTCGATCTTGCGCGGGGCGCCGCCCGCGCCGAAATGCCGCTCCCGCGCGCCGTGCGCGCGGCGGAGGTCGAGGGTCATGCGGGCACGCTGGTCGACCTCGCCGGCATCGCTCACCTCGTGATCGAGGGCGTCGCGCCGAGCGAGGACTTCTTCCGCGCCGCCGAGCCGCTGTTTTCCGCCATCGAGGGGCTGGACGCCTACGGCGTCATTTTCCTCGACCGCACGAGCCACCGCATGACGCCGCTCGTCAAGGTCGTGGATACCGGCACCCTCGTCTGGGAGGGTAGCTGCGGCAGCGGCACCATCGCCTGCGCCGTCGCCGAGAGCACAGGGCTCGCGGACGGTCTCTTTGAGCAGGACTATTTCCAGCCCGCGGGCGTCGTCCGCGCGAGCATCGAGCGCCGCGGCGGCGCGGTTGTTTCCGCCGCCATCGGCGGCCCCGTCACCCTCGACGAGCCCGTGTGCATCACGCTGTAAGCCCCCGCCGACCGAACGCTTAAAATTTTTAACCGATACCGAAAAAGTGGCTCGTGAAAGTTGTTTACCTTCCTCCTGCATTTTGGTACAATACTCACAAGTTATCCGACCGGGAAAACCGCATTCTTTAACATATTGTATCAGGAGGTACCTTCACATGACCGATATTGAGATCGCCCAGGCGCACGAAATGAAGCCCATCACTGAGATCGCCGCTGCCGCCGGCATCGACGAGCAGCACCTCGAGCTTTACGGCAAGTACAAGGCCAAGCTCGACCTTACCGAGATCCGCAAGCTGCCCCGCAAGGCGAAGCTGATCCTCGTCACCGCCATCAGCCCCACGCCCGCGGGCGAGGGCAAGACCACCACCTCCGTCGGCCTGGCCGACGCGCTCAACAAGATCGGCAAGAGGACCATGGTCTGCCTGCGTGAGCCCTCCCTCGGCCCCGTGTTCGGCGTCAAGGGCGGCGCGGCGGGCGGCGGCTACGCCCAGGTCGTCCCGATGGAGGACATCAACCTCCACTTCACCGGCGACTTCCACGCCATCGGCGCAGCGAACAACCTGCTCGCCGCCATGCTCGACAACCACATCCAGCAGGGCAACGCCCTGAACATCGACCCCCGCCGCATCGTCTGGAAGCGCGCGGTCGATATGAATGACCGTCAGCTCCGCCACATCATCGACGGTCTCGGCGGCAAGGCCAGCGGCGTGCCGCGCGAGGACGGCTTTGAGATCACCGTCGCCAGCGAGATCATGGCCGTGCTGTGCCTGTCCTCCGACCTCGCCGACCTCAAGGCGCGCCTTGCCAAGATGGTCGTCGCCTACACCTACGACGATCAGCCCGTCACCGCGCACGACCTCAAGGCCGAGGGCGCGATGGCCGCGCTCCTGAAGGACGCCATCAAGCCCAACCTTGTTCAGACGCTCGAGGGCACGCCCGCCTTCATCCACGGCGGCCCGTTCGCCAACATTGCCCACGGCTGCAACTCCCTGCAAGCCACGGAAACGGCCATGCGCCTGAGCGACTACACCGTCACCGAGGCAGGCTTCGCCGCCGACCTCGGCGCCGAGAAGTTCCTCGACATCAAGTGCCGCGCCGCCGGCTTCCATCCCAACGCCGTCGTCATCGTCGCCACCGTCCGCGCCCTGAAGTACCACGGCGGCGTGCCTAAGGCCGAGCTGAACAATGAGAACCTCGAAGCCCTTGAAAAGGGTCTGCCGAACCTCCTCCAGCACGTTGACAACGTCAAGAACGTCTATGGCCTGCCCTGCGTCGTCGCCGTCAACGCCTTCCCGACCGACACCGCCGCCGAGCTTGCGCTCGTCGAGAGCAAGTGCCGCGAGCTGGGCGTCAACGTTTGTCTGAGCGAGGTTTGGGCCAAGGGCGGCGAGGGCGGCAAGGCGCTCGCCGAGGAGGTCGTTCGCCTCTGCGAGGAGCCCGACCACTTCCAGTACGTCTACGACGTGAACGACAGCATCGAGGCCAAGCTCAACGCCATCGCCACCAAGGTCTATCACGCTGACGGCGTCATCATCTCCGCCCCCGCGAAGAAGCAGCTCAAGCAGCTCACCGACCTCGGCTTTGATAACCTGCCCATCTGCATGGCCAAGACCCAGTTCTCCTTCTCCGACGACGCGGGCAAGCTCGGCGCGCCCCGCGGCTTCAAGATCACCGTGCGCGACCTCAAGGTCAATGCCGGCGCGGGCTTCCTCGTCGCCAAGACCGGCGACATCATGACCATGCCGGGTCTGCCCAAGGTCCCGTCCGCCGAGAAGATCGACGTGGACGAAAACGGCAGGATCACGGGCCTGTTTTAAAATTTACACACCCCTAAGGAGGGACTTTCCATGAAAATTGCGGATATGAAGGTCACGGAGCTCATCAACGCGGTCGGCTCCGACGCGCCCGCCCCCGGCGGCGGCGCGGTCGCGGGTCTGGCGGGCGGCATCGGCGTCGCGCTGACCATGATGGTCAACGGCCTCACGCTCTCCAAAAAGGGCTTTGAGGACGACCGTGAGCGCATTCTCGACGCCATCGCCAAGGGCAACGAGCTCAAGGAGCGCTTCGTGGACGTGATGAACCGCGACAGCGAGGTGTTCGACGTGCTCATCGAATCCCTCGCCCTGCCCAAGGAGAATGACGCCCAGAAGGCCATTCGCCGCGGCGCGGTGCAGGCGAGCTTCCGCAACTGCACGGAGGTCCCCCTGACGATGATGGAGGTCTGTCTGGAATCCATCGACCTGCTCGCAACGCTCGTCGGCACGACCAATCCGAATGTCGTGAGCGACCTCGGCATTGCGGCGCTGACGCTCAAGACTGCCATGCAGAGCGCGTGGCTCAACGTCCTCATCAACCTCTCGTCCCTCAAGGACAAGGAGTACGCGGACGAGTGCTGCCACAAGGGCGAGGCCATGCTGGCCCACGCCATCCCGCTCGCCGAGGAGTGCTACGAAAAGGTCCTCAAGGTCATCGAAAAGAAATAAGGCAGAAGGGCGCAGCCAAATGGCCGCGCCCTTCCTCCGTAAAAGGGAAAGGGGGCTTCGACCAGCCGGTCGAAGCCCCTTTTGCTCTCTGTTCAGTTGATCTGCTTGCGGCGGCTCAGGTTCATCGTGCCGTCCTTCATCTCGCCGACGCTTTCGAGACTCTTGCCCGTACCCTCGGCGACGCACTGGATGGCATTTTCTGCCACGACCGTGTGGATACCCGTGCGCGCCGTGACCAGCTTATCAAAGCCGCGGATCAGGCTGCCGCCGCCGGTCATCACGATACCGTTGCTGGAAATGTCAGCCACCAGCTCGGGCGGCGTGCGTTCGAGGACCTGATGCACCGCCTCCATGATGCGCTCGACCGGCTCCTCAAAGGCGTCCATCATCTCGGTGGAGGTCACGGTGATGAGCTTGGGCAGGCCCGTGAGCAGGCAGCGGCCCTTGATCTCCATCGTCATTTCCTCCTCGGGCGGGAAGACGCAGCCGATGCTCATCTTCATTTCCTCCGCCGTGCGCTCGCCGATGAGCAGGTTGTGCTTGCGGCGCATATACTTCACGACCGCCTCGTTGAACTGGTCGCCCGCGACCTTGATGGACGCGCTTTCGACCACGCCGGAGAGGGAGATGACCGCAATATCGCTCGTGCCGCCGCCGATGTCGATGATAAAGTGACCGTCGGGCTGGGTGATGTCGATGCCCGCGCCGATGGCCGCCGCGACCGGCTCTTCAATGAGGTACACGCGGCGCGCGCCCGCCTGAATGCCCGCGTCGATGACCGCGCGCTCCTCGACCTCGGTGATGCCGGAGGGCACGCAGATGATGATGCGCGGCTTGAAGAACTGGAAGCCCATGACCTTGTGGATGAACTCCTTGAGCATCCGCTCGGTCACCTCGTAGTCGGAGATAACGCCCTCGCGCAGGGGGCGGATCGCAACGATGTTGCCGGGCGTGCGGCCCAGCATGGCCTGCGCGTCCGCGCCGACCTTCAGCAGCTTGCCCGTATCCTTATCAATGGCCACCACGCTCGGCTCGTTGAGCACGATGCCCTTGTCCTTTACATAGATCAGAACCGACGCGGTACCGAGGTCGATACCGATGTCCTTTGCCAGTGAACACATAATGCTACCTCTCTCATTTTCCTTTGTATTCCGGCGGAAATATCCGCATTTTATCTCGCTTGCTTTTCTATTATAGCGGCTGAAAAACGGTTTTGCAATAGCATTGTGTGTGATTTTGCCGCATCTATGTGCCGCGGGGCGTGTGCCAAATCACACCGGTGTCCCGCGCCTTGCGCCGTCCTTTTCCTTTTCCGTCACGGCGCGGGCGAGCGTCGCGCACACCACATCCGCCGCGCCGGCCTCCCTGAGCACGCGCACACATTCGCCCAGCGTTGCGCCGGTCGTGAGAATATCGTCGATGAGCAGAATTTTTGCGCCGCGGATCTTGTCAATATTTTCCGCCGTGTAAACGCCCAACACATTGCCCCGCCGCTCGGCGGCGGAGGACAGCCCGGACTGCGCGGCGTTGTTTCTCGTTTTCCGCAGCAGCCGCACCGGCTCGATACCCCAATGCCTTGCCGTTTCCTTCGCCAGCAGGTACGCCTGATCATAGCCGCGCTCGTGTTCGCGCTTTTTACTCACCGGCACCCACGTCACCGTGTCGAACTGGCCGCCCAGCTCCTCTGCCGCGCAGCGGGCGAGCAGCTCGCCGTAGCCCTCGGCGGCGCTCTGCGCGCCGTGGAACTTGAAGCGCAGCAGGCTCTCGCGCACCGCATCCTCATAGAGCAGGGGAGAGGCGCAGCTCCCGAAGCCCGCGCCCTCGCACAGCTGCACCTTCGCGTAGGGGAGCGTCCTCTCGCAGTCCGCGCACACGCCATGCACGCCCGTCCGGCGGCAGAACGCGCACCGCGGCGGGAAAAACAGGTCGAGCAGCTTTTCCTTCAGACTCATGCCGTCCCTCCGTTCCCGAGCCGCCAGCGCAGACCGCTGTAGCGGCGCGTGCGGCGGTCGTTCGCCGCCATTTTCCCAAGGCTCACGTCGTCCCCGACGAGGATCAGCAGCTCCCGCGCCCGCGTGATGGCGGTGTAGAGCACCCCGCGCACCATCAGCCCCGGCGCCGCCGGCGCGCTGACGAAGATCACCGCGCGGTACTCGCTGCCCTGCGCCTTATGTACGGTCATAGCGTAGGCCATGTCCAGCTCCGCGAGCATATCCGCCGTGTAGGTCGCCACGCGGTCGTCAAAGGCGATGGAGATCAGCTCGCCGCTCGGGTCGATCTGCAAAATCTTTCCCACGTCGCCGTTGAAGATGCCCGCGCCCGCCGTGCCGTCCTCGCGTTCCCATAAAACATCATAGTCGTTGCGCGTCTGCATCACGCGGTCGCCCTCGCGGAACACGAGGTCGCCGAAGCGCTTTTCGCGCCGTCCCGCGCCTGCGGGATTCAGCGCCGCCTGCAGGGCGCGGTTGAGCGCCGCCGTGCCGGTGTCGCCCTTGCGCGTCGCCGTGAGCACCTGAATGCTCTCAGCGGGAATGTGCATCTTTTCGGGCAGCCTCGTTCTGCACAGCCCCACCACCGTGTCCACCAGACGCACGCTGTCGCGGCGGGGGAGGAAGAAGAAATCGCTCGCGGCGGTATTCTGCAGCTCCGGCAGCCGCCCCTCATTCACCAGATGCGCGCTGCGCACGATGGCGCTTTGCTCCGCCTGACGGAAAATATCCTTGAGCGCCACGGTCGCGACGCGCTCCGAGCGGATGAGATCGCCGAACACGTTCCCCGCGCCGACGCTCGGCAGCTGGTCGGGGTCGCCCACCAGCACCAGCCGGCAGCCGGGCCGCAGCGCCGCGAGCAGCGCGCGCATCAGCGCCAGATCGACCATCGAGGTCTCGTCCACGATCACCGCGTCCGCCTCCAAAGGCTCCTTTTCGTTTTTTGTAAAGGTCACATCGCCCGTCTGCTCGTTCCAGCTCATGCCGAGCAGGCGGTGGATGGTCTGCGCCTCCTTGCCGCACAGCTCGCCCATGCGCTTGGCGGCGCGCCCCGTCGGCGCGCAGAGCAGCACGTCCAGCCCCATGCGCTCAAAGAGCGCTACGATGCCGCGCACGCTCGTCGTCTTGCCCGTGCCCGGCCCGCCGGTCAGGATCAAAAGTTCCTCCTGCGCGGCCAGCTCCACGGCCTGCCGCTGCAATGGCGCATACTCGATGCCCTGCCCGCGCTCGATCTCGTCGATGATCTTCTTCGCCCCGCGCAGCTTGTCCGGCTTGTCGGCAAGCATGGCGCGCACGCGCGTACACACATAGGTCTCCGCCTCGTGACAGCGCCGCAGATAGCAGCCCTCTACGTTCGCCACCTGCTCCTGCACGACGCTTCCGCGCTCGAGCAGATCGTCGAGCGCCTTTTCCACCGTATCCGTATCCCCGTCGAGCAGCTGCGCCGTCGCCGCCACGAGCTTTTCCCGCGGCAGAAACACGTGTCCGCCGCTCTGCTCGTTGTGGCTCAGCTCAAAGAGCACCCCCGCCTCCGTGCGGCAGGAGGAATCGCCCGAAAAGCCCATCGACAGCGCGATCTCGTCCGACACGGAAAAATCCACGCCGAACGCCTCGCCGCTGAGGAGATACGGATTGCGCCGCAGCGCGTCCATCGCGTCCGCGCCGTAGCGCCGGAAAAGCTGCATCGCAAGCCCCACCGGCAGGTCGTACTTCGTCAGGAAGTCCAGCACGCGCCGCAGACCCGCAAGCTCGCGCCAGCTCTCCGCGATCTCCCGTGCGCGCTTGTCGGTGATGCCCTTGATGGTCTTGAGCTTCTCCGGCTCGCCGTCGAGCACGTCGAGCGTGTCCGCGCCGAAGCGATCCACCAGCTTCTGCGCCGTCGCCGGCCCGATGCCGCGCACCACGCCGGAGGCGAGATAGTTCAGGATCTCCGTCTCGCCCGTCGGCATATGCCGCTCCACCTCGTCGGCGGCGAACTGCTCGCCGTGCTGTGGATGCGTCGTGTAGCGCCCGGTCAGGATCAGCTCCTCGCCGGGCGCGGCGCAGGGGATGCAGCCCACCACCGTCACCGGCTCGCCGTCGTCCGTGACGATGCGCGCGACCGTATAGCCGTTCTCCTCATTCTGGAAAACGACCGCCAGGATCGTACCGATGACCGTCGTGCGCTCTCCCATGTCCCTCTCTCCATTCTCTTTCGTTCAGTCGAATTGCCGCGCGAGGTCGCCCTGCGGGCAGACCGTCACATCGAAGCTCTCGCGGCACAGCAGCTGCGCCACGCGCTGCGCGTCCTCGTCCATGCCGCAGTCCGCGATGATGATGCGCGAAAAGCCGCCCGAGGCGTAGCGCTCGCTCTCGAGCGTCCGCACCGTGTGCTCCAGCGCCTCCGCCGCGCCCCGCGCGGGCACGATCACCGCCGTCTCGCTGCGCACCCGCTCGCGCGGATGCGTCAGCGCCGTAACGGTGAACCATACGATCGTCGCCAGCCCCACCGCGGCAAGCGCCGCGATCACGCCGTCCTGCAAAAGCTGCATTTCTCCACCCCTCTCGCGCCAGCTTATGAAAAACCGCCGAAAAGGGTGCGAAGCCGCTTATAAAACCTTCTTCAAATACTGTCCCGTGTAGGACGCCTCACACGCTGCGACCTCCTCCGGCGTGCCGCAGGCAACGAGCGTACCGCCGCCGCTGCCGCCCTCGGGGCCGAGGTCGATGAGATAGTCCGCCGATTTGATGACGTCCAGATTGTGCTCGATGACGAGCACCGTGTTGCCCGCGTCGGTCAGCTTCTGCAAGACCTCTAAGAGCTTTCGCACATCGTCCGTGTGCAGACCGGTGGTCGGCTCGTCGAGGATATAGATGGTGCGTCCCGTCGCGCGCTTCGATAGCTCGGTCGCGAGCTTCACGCGCTGCGCCTCGCCGCCCGAGAGCGTGGTGGAGGACTGCCCGAGCCGGATATAGCCCAGCCCCACGTCGCGCAGCGTCTCGAGCTTGTTCGCCAGCTTCGGCAGGTCGCGGAAGAACTCCAGCGCCTCCTCCACCGTCATCTCCAGCACATCCGCGATGCTCCTGCCCTTATAGTGGACCTCCAGCGTCTCGCGGTTGTAGCGCTTTCCCTTGCACACCTCGCAGGGAACGTAAATATCCGGCAGGAAGTGCATCTCGATCTTGAGCTGACCGTCGCCGCCGCAGGCCTCGCAGCGTCCGCCGCGCACGTTGAAGCTGAAGCGCCCCGCGTTGTAGCCCCTCGCCTTCGCGTCCGGCGTGGAAGCGAACAGGTCGCGGATATCGTTGAACAAATTCGTGTACGTCGCGGGGTTTGAGCGCGGCGTGCGCCCGATGGGACTCTGGTCGATGCAGATGACCTTGTCCAGATTCTCCTCACCCTCGATGGCGCGGTGCTTTCCCGCGTGCGCCTTCATGCGGTTGAGGTCCGCGCCCAGCTTTTTGTAGATGATCTCGTTGACGAGCGAGCTTTTGCCGCTGCCGGAGACGCCTGTCACGCAGGTAAACGTCCCGAGCGGAACGCTCACGTCGATGTTCTTGAGGTTATTTTCCTGCGCCCCGCGCACGGTGAGGAGCTTGCCGTTCCCCGCGCGGCGCGTTTTCGGCGTTTCGATCTTCTTTTTCCCGCTCAGATACTGACCGGTCAGGCTCGCTTCGTTCGCCATGACCTCCTCCGGCGTGCCCGCCGCGACGACGCGCCCGCCATGGACGCCCGCCCCCGGGCCGATGTCCACGATATAGTCCGCCGCGCGCATCGTGTCCTCGTCGTGCTCGACCACGATCAGCGTATTGCCGAGGTCGCGCAGACGCTTGAGCGTCGCGAGCAGCTTGTCGTTGTCGCGCTGGTGCAGTCCGATGGACGGCTCGTCGAGGATATACAGCACCCCCATCAGGCTGCTGCCGATCTGCGTGGCAAGCCGGATGCGCTGGCTCTCGCCGCCGGAGAGCGTCGCGCTCGCGCGCGAAAGCGTCAGATAGTCCAGACCGACCGACTGCAAAAAGCCGAGGCGGTTTTTGATCTCCTTCAAAATGCGCTCGCCGATACGCAGCTGCTGCTCGGTGAGCGTGAGGGAATCGACAAACGCGATCTCCTCCGTCACGCTCATGCGCGTGAACGTGTCAATGTCCATGCCGCCGACCGTCACCGCCAGCGACTCGCGCCGCAGCCTGCGGCCCTGACACGCGGGGCAGGGGCACTCGCTCATGCACTCCTCCAGCTCCGCGCGCACGCTCTCGCTCTGCGTCTCCTGATAGCGGCGTTCGAGGTTGTTGACGATGCCCTCAAACGGCTGGTAGAGCACGCCCTTGCCGCGCGGCTGGTCGTAGTGCAGCTCCAGCTTTTCGCCCTTCGTGCCGTAGAGGATCACGTCCATGACCTCCGGCGAGAGTTTTTCCACCGGCTCGCGCATCGAGAAATGATATTTCTTCGACAGCGCGTCGAAGTACATCCTCGAGATGCCGTCGCCGCGCACATTGTTCCACCCCGACGCGCAGATAGCCCCATCGAGGATGGAGAGCGTCTTATTCGGAATGACCAGCTCCGGATCGACCTTGAGCTGGCTGCCGAGACCCGTACAGGCCGGGCACGCGCCGAAGGGATTGTTGAACGAGAACATCCGCGGCGTCAGCTCCTCGATGGACACGCCGCAGTCCTCGCAGGCGTAGTTCTGCGAGAACAGAATATCCTGCTCGGGATTGAGCACGTTGATGAGCACCAGTCCGCCCGAGAGCGCCGCGGCAGTCTCCGCCGAGTCGCTCAGGCGATGCACCACATCGGGCTTTAGAATGAGGCGGTCCACCACGACCTCGATGCTGTGCTTGATGTTCTTTTCGAGCTTGATCTCCTCACTCAGGTCGTACATACTCCCGTCCACACGCACGCGGACATAGCCGGACTTGCGCGCATCCTCGAAAACTTTGGCGTACTCACCCTTCTTTCCGCGGATGACCGGCGCCATCACCTGAATGCGCGTGCCATCGCCCAGCGCCATCACCTGATCCACGATCTGGTCGATGGTCTGCTGCTTGATCTCTTTTCCGCAGTTCGGACAATGCGGCGTGCCGACCCGCGCCCAGAGAAGGCGCAGATAGTCGTAGATCTCCGTCACCGTACCCACCGTCGAACGCGGATTCTGCGAGGTCGTTTTCTGATCGATGGAGATGGCGGGGGAAAGGCCGTCGATGTAGTCCACGTCGGGCTTTTCCTTCTGCCCGAGAAACATCCGCGCGTAGGACGACAGGCTTTCCACATACCGCCGCTGTCCCTCGGCATAAATGGTGTCAAACGCCAGCGAGCTTTTTCCGCTGCCGGACAGTCCCGTGATGACGGTCAGCTTGTCGCGCGGGATGCTCACATCAATGTTCTTGAGATTGTTCTCCCGCGCGCCCTTGACAATGATATTTTCCTGCATAGTTTACCTTTTGCTCCTGTTTATTTGTGTCGAGACCGGTTTTCGGTCATAGCATACACAAATCATTTTTTAATGTCAATCCTTGTATAAATCAATATAAATTCCGCTTTTTCCGAACCTTTCCGTTCGTTACTCCACGATGATGTCCGCCGTCTCCGCGCGCACCAGTCCCATCAGGTCGGCGGGCTTGACCTCCACCTGATAACCGATCTTCCCCGCGGACACGATGACCGTCGGCAGGTTTTCCACCGAGCTGTGGAAAACCGTCGGAAACAGCTTCTTCATGCCCACCGGCGAGCAGCCGCCGTGGACATAGCCCGTGAGCGGCAGCAGCTCCTTTTGATGCAGCATCTCGATGCTCTTTTCGCCCACGGCGCGCGCCGCCTTTTTGAGATCAAGGCTCTCCGCCACCGGCACGTCGAACACATAATACTGCCCGCTCGCGCCCCGCGCCACCAGCGTCTTAAAGACCTGCGCGGGATCAAAGCCCATGCTTTTCGCGACGGTCACGCCGTCCACCGCCACGCCCTCCTCGTGCGGATAGCTGTGCGCGGTATAAGCGATCTTCTTCTGCTCCAGCACGCGCATCACATTCGTCTTTTCTTCCTTATTCTTTGCCATCTTCGTTCACCTCAATACATACACGCAGGCGAGGATGCACCCCAGCCCTAAAAATACCATCAGGCTCACCGGCTCGCCGAAGGCGAGGATGCCCACGAACGACGCGACCACCGGCTCCAGGCTCGCCAGAATGCTCGCCTTGCCGCTCTCGACCTTGGCAAGGCCGTTCGTATACAGCAGATACGGCAGCACCGTCGAAATGACGATCAGCCCCAGCGCGACGAGGATCATTCTCCCGTCCGCGAACACCGTGCGCATTTCGCCCGCGTCGAGCAGGAAGAGTGAGCCGAGCCCGCCGAACACGAACGTCCAGTACACCACGGTGAACGGCGTATAGTGCCGCAGGCCGAACGGCGCGAAGATGGAGTAGAGCGCGTAAAGGAAGCCCGCGCCCAGTCCGAACAGCACGCCCACCGCCGTCACGCTCGCGTCCCCGCTCCATACGCCCGTCACAAACGAGCAGCCGAGCAGCGCCAGCGCGAGCGCCAGAATTTTCTTCCTGGTGATCCTTTCGCGGAACACCGCCGCGCTCATCAGCACGACCATCGCCGGCGCGGTGTAGAGCAGAATGGCGCTCACCGCCAGCGAGCACAGCTCCTGACACTTGAAGTAGCACAGCGTAAAAAAGACCATGCTCACCACACCCGTGCCGAAAAAGATGGGCAGGTGCTTCGCTTTCACATGGAATACGCTCCGCTCGCGCAGCGCGAATATGAGCGTCAGCAGCACAAGTCCGCCGAAATTGCGGATGACGACGATGTTCGCCGCGCCCATGCCCGCACGCATCAGAAAGCGGTTAAAAAGCCCGATGCAGCCCCAACAGGCCGCCGCACCGAGGATATTCAGATAGGGAAGGTATTTTTTCATGGCTTTTTCTCTCTTTATTTTTGTTCCTTGCGCAGCTCGATGATGCGGTCGCGCAACACGGCGGCATACTCGAACTCAAGCATCCGGCTCGCCTCCTGCATCTGCTTTTCGAGCTTGCGGATCTCCTCGTCCCGCTCGCGCTCCGAGAGCTTGCGCTTACCGCGCCGGCGCGCGCCGTCCTCGTCCTTCTTGGAGATCTCCAGGATCTCGCGCACGTCCTTGCGGATGGTCTGCGGCACGATGCCGTGCTCCTTGTTGTACTTGTCCTGAATGGCGCGGCGGCGCTCCGTCTCGTCCATGGCACGCTTCATCGACGGCGTGACCGTATCGGCGTAGAGAATGACCAGACCGTCCGCGTTTCGCGCGGCGCGGCCGATGGTCTGCACAAGGCTCGTCTCGCTGCGCAGGAAGCCCTCCTTGTCCGCGTCGAGGATGGCGACGAGCGACACCTCCGGCAGGTCGAGGCCCTCGCGCAGCAGGTTGATGCCGACGAGCACATCGAACTCGCCCAGCCGCAGGTCGCGGATGAGCTCCATGCGCTCGATGGTCTCCACATCCGCGTGCATATAGCGCACGCGCACGCCCACCGTGCGCAGATATTCCGTCAGGTCCTCCGCCATCTTCTTCGTCAGCGTCGTCACCAGCACGCGCTCATTGCGCGCGGCGCGGGCGTTGATCTCGCCCACAAGGTCGTCGATCTGCCCCGTGACGGGCCGCACCTCCACGCGCGGATCGAGCAGACCCGTCGGGCGGATGACCTGCTCCACGATCTGCCCCGCGCGCTCGCGCTCATAGTCGCCCGGCGTCGCGGAGACATAGATGCGCTGATGCACACGCTGTTCAAATTCCTCAAATCGGAGCGGGCGGTTATCGTAAGCGCAGGGCAGGCGGAAGCCGTACTGCACGAGCGCGTCCTTGCGCGCGCGGTCGCCGTTGTACATCGCCCGCACCTGCGGCAGCGTGACATGGCTCTCGTCCACAAAGAGCAGAAAGTCCTTGGGGAAGTAGTCGAGCAGCGTCATGGGCGCGGACCCCTCGGGCCGCGCGGAAATGACGCGCGAATAGTTCTCGATGCCCGTGCAGTAGCCCAGCTCGCGCATCATCTCGATGTCGTACCTCGTCCGCTGGTGGATGCGCTGCGCCTCCACCGCCTGTCCATTGTCGGTGAAGAACTTCTCCCGCACCTCCAGCTCGCGCTCGATCTCCTCGATGGCGCGCTCCATCTTGTCCTTCGTCGTCACATAGTGCGACGCGGGATAGATCACCGTGTGCTGCAGGGTCTTCGTCACCACGCCGGTCACGGGCTGGAACTCGCGGATGGCGTCGATCTCGTCGCCGAAGAACTCCACGCGCACCGCGCGGTCGCGCCAGTAGGCGGGGTAAATGTCCACCGCGTCGCCGCGCACGCGGAAACGGTTGCGCTCAAAGGCGACGTCGTTGCGCTCGTAGCGGTCCTCCACCAGACGGCGCAGCAGCTCGTCGCGCTCCATCGTCTGTCCCGGGCGCAGCGAGATCATCAGCTTGGCGAAGTCGTCCGGCTCGCCGAGGCCGTAGATGCAGCTCACGGACGAGACCACGATCACGTCCCGCCGTTCGAGCAGCGCGCAGGTCGCGCTCAGCCGCAGGCGGTCGATCTCCTCGTTCGTCGAGGCGTCCTTGGCGATGTAGGTGTCCGTATGCGGGATATACGCCTCGGGCTGGTAGTAGTCGTAGTAGCTGACGAAGTATTCCACCGCGTTTTCAGGGAAAAACTCCTTGAACTCCGCGCACAGCTGCGCGGCGAGCGTCTTGTTGTGCGCCAGCACCAGCGTGGGACGCTGGACCTTTTCGATCACGCTCGCCATCGTGAACGTCTTGCCCGAGCCGGTCACGCCGAGCAGCACCTGCTCGTCCAGTCCCAATTCGACGCCGCGCGCAAGCGCCTCGATTGCCTCCGGCTGGTCGCCGGTCGCCTGAAACGGCGCATGGAGCTTGAATTCCATGGTCTGCCTCCTCAATCCAAAAGTCCGTTGTCGCGCAGGCACACAAAGTCCCCGTCCGCGACGATCACATGGTCCACCAGCTGCACACCGATGTCCGCAAGCGCCCGCTTGATCTGTAAGGTCGTCTGGTTGTCCTCCTTGCTCGGCAGCGCCACGCCGCTCGGATGGTTGTGCGACAGCACCACCAGGCTCGCGTTGGCGTTGAGCGCGTTTTCCACCACACGGCGCATATTGATCGTCACCTGATCCGGGCTGCCCTCCGCCAATCGGTAGCAGGCGAGCAGCTTGCCCTTCGCGTCCAGACAGGCCTCGTAAAAGACCTCCCGCCGCTCGCCGAGGAACAGCTCGATGAAATACGCGCCGATGTTCTCGCGCGTGTTGAAAATGACCTCATGCCTTCCGCCGCTCGTGCGCACACGGCGGCAGAGCGGAAAAAGCAGCCGGATGAGCGTCGCGGCGTTCTCACCCACGCCCTCGACCTTCTGCAGCTCGTAGGCCGGCGCGGAAAACACGCCCTCGAGCGAGCCGAAGCGCTCGATCAGACGGTGCGCGATGGGGTTCGTGTCCTGCCGCGGAATGGCGTAATAGAGCAGCAGCTCCAACGCCTCATGGTCGGCAAAGGCGTCCAGCCCATGCTCGCGGAACTGCTCCTTTTTTCTCTGTCGGTGCCCCTCGTGTACGCTCATGCGCTCACCCTCTCCGCGTCGTTTTTTGAAGTATATTATTGTACCACATTCCGCCGCGTAGTACAAGCACTTTTTCAAACAGATGTTCGCTCTGCTCCGAAATTCGGCGGCACAAAAGGCGAACGCCCACGGGCGTCCGCCTTTTCCGTTCATTCCAGCTCCAGCATCACGGGGCAGTGGTCGCTGCCCATGATCTCGCTCCAGATCTCCGCCTTTTTGATGTGCCCGCGCAGCCGTTCGGACACGATGAAATAGTCGATCCTCCACCCCACGTTCCGCGCCCGCGACGCCGCGCGGTAGCTCCACCACGAATAGGCGTCGGCGCGGTCCGGCCAGAGCGCGCGGAACGAATCCACAAAGCCCGCCGCGAGCAGCTCAGTCATCTTCCCGCGCTCCTCGTCGGAAAAGCCGGGGTTGAAGTGGTTCGTCTTGGGATTCTTCAGGTCGATCTCCTCGTGCGCCACATTCAGGTCGCCGCAGTACACCACGGGCTTCGTCTGATCCAGCCCGCAGAGGTATTCCCGCAGATCGTCCTCCCACCGCATCCGATAGGGGAGACGCCTCAGCTCGTCCTGCGAGTTCGGCGTATAGCAGCACACAAGGTAGAAGTCCTCGTACTCCGCCGTGATGACGCGCCCCTCGTGTCGGTGCTCGTCGTCGCCGAAATCGTAGGTGACGTTCAGCGGCTCCTTTCTTGTGAGCACCGCCGTGCCGGAGTAGCCGGCCTTGTCCGCGCTGTTGAAATACATCCGGTAGCCCGGCAGCTCGAAGCTCACCTGATGCGGCTGCAGCTTCGTCTCCTGCAAGCAGATCACATCCGCGTCCGCGAGCGCCACAAAATCCAGAAAGCCCTTGTTCAGGCAGGCCCGCAGGCCGTTCACATTCCACGATACCAGCTTCATGAGGATCATCCTCCCGTTTCATTTCTCCGCTCCATCATAGCAGAGCTTCGCCCCTGAAAAAAAGAAAGATGCCGTATGGCATCTTTCTTTTTCGCTGCTTTTTACTGCTTCGTGCGGTCGTAGGAGACCACCACGCGGCGATTCGGCTCTGTGCCGATGGAGAAGGTCGTGATGTACTGCGTGTCCTGCAGCGCCGTGTGGATCACATGGCGCTCGTAGGCGTTCATCGGCTCGAGCGTCACGTTGCGGCGGTACTTGACCACCTTGCCCGCGACCTTCTGCGCCAGACGCTCCAGACTCTCCTCGCGCTTTTCGCGGTAGTTCTCGGCGTCGATCTGCACGCGGGCTCGCTTGCTCTCGCCGCCGCGGTTGATGGAATAGTTCGTCAGCTGCTGAATGGCGTCGAGCGTTTCGCCGCGGCGGCCGATGAGCGCGCCGAGCTTTTCACCCTCTAAAATGACCTTGTAGCGGTTCTTCTCGGCCTCATAGACCTTGACCTCGGCCTTGGCGTCCATGTGCTCGAGCAGACCGGAGAGGAACGTGCGGATCTGCTCGCTCTTCTCGTCGCGGACCTCCTCGCCGAGCACAGCCGGCTCGCGCGGAGCCTTCTCGGCCTTCGGCTCGGCCCTGCGCTCGCCGCGCTTGGCCTCGCGTTCCTGCTTTTCCCTGGCGCGCACTTCCTTCTGCAGCACCTCGGCGCAGTAAACGGGCTTCTTCTCCGCCTTGGGCGCGGCGCTCTTGGGCTCGGGCTTGACCGGCTCCGGCTTCGGCTCCGGCTGACCGTCGTCATAGCTGACGCGGACCGTTGCGGGCGAGCCGCCGATGCCGAGGAAGCCGGACTTCGCGCGCTCGAGGATCTCGACGGACACATCGTCGCGCTCCAGACCGAGCTGCTCCAATGCGCGGCGGATGGCCTCGTCCTCGGTCTTGCCCGTCATATCAATAAACTTGATCATCTAAGACAAGCTCCTTTTCGTTATTCGCCGTAATGGTCGGCGTTGAACGAACGGCCTCTCGCGTACGGACGGTCTCCGATGCGGCCGTTCTCGGTGGTGGCCTTCTTGGCCTTTTCGGCCTTGGCAGCCTTGGCGGCCTGCGCGGCCTTCTGCTTTTCCTTCAGGCTCTTCTTCTCGGCCTCGCGCTGCTGCTGGGCGACGCGGGCCTCCTCCATGCGACGGAGACGGTCCTCCATGCGGGCCTTCTCACGCGCCTCGTCCTCCGCGGCCATGCTCTTCTTGAAATACTTGTTGAGCACCTTCTCCTGCACGAGCATCAGAACGCTGTTCGCGATCCAGTACACGCCGAGGGAGGCGGGCAGGGTAAAGCCGATCCAGAGGGACATGATGGGCATCATCCACATCATCATGCGGCTCGAGCGCGCGGTGGGGTCGTTGGGGTCCGCGGCCGAGGGATTGCCGGCCATGGAGACCTTGGACTGCCAGAAGCTCAGCGCGCCGGAAACGATGGGAATGAGCAGCACGCCGATAACAGCCCAGCCGCCAGTCCCGATCTGACCGATAACGTCACTGGGGATCATGGTAAGATCCATGCCGAGGAAGCTGAAGTCCATGTGGATCCAGCCCTCGGGCAGGGCGACGCCCAGCTCCTGCGCGGCCTTCACGAGCGTGATCTGGCCGTAGGGCTGCAGCTGCGTCAGACCGTCCTTCACGGTCACGGCGCCGTCGTTCGCCGTCATGGCAATGGCGGCGAGGTCAAAGCCCGCCGCGCTCACCGCGTCGATCACGCCCTGCATGGCCGTGGTCGTGAGCATCATGAAGCGCGTGATGGGCTGACGGATGATGGAATACAGGGCAATGAGGATGGGGAAGGGCAGGAAGCTCCACAGGCAGCCGCTCATGGGGTTGACGCCTTCCTCTGCGTAGAGCCTCTGCAGCTCCTCGTTCATCTTGACCTGATTGCTCTTATAGCGGGTCTGGATCTCTTTGATCATGGGCTGGAAGCGGCTCATGCGCATCATGCTCTTCTTCGATTTCATCTGGAAGGGCAGCATGATCAGCTTGATGACCACGGTAAAGAGCACCAGCGCCCAGCCGTAAGAGCTTGTCAGCTCATAGAGCGCGCGGAGCAGCCATGCGAAGGGGATACAGATATAGTATCCGATCGTTGCAAACATTTTTGTGTCCTCCGTGTTTTTTGGTGTTCCCCTTCAGGGAACGGGGTCGTAGATCTTTCCGCCCCGATAGAACGGATGGCACCGCATAATTCTTTTGAACGCCAGCCAGCCCCCCTTGAGCGCGCCGTACTTCTCGATGGCCTCGAGCGCGTACTGCGAGCAGGTGGGAATGAAGCGGCAGCAGGGGGGACGCAGGGGAGAGATGCTTTTCCGGTAAAAGCGCACGAGCGCGAGGAGAAATCGCTTCACGGCTTCTTCTCCCGCAGTCCGAGCTTTCCGCACACGTTCAAAAACGCGCGCTCGAGCTCGCGGTATTCCGCCCCCATCGCGCGCGTGCGCGCGACGAGGATCATATCATACCCCTGCGCGAGCCCGCTTTGGTTCAGCCGGAAAATTTCCCGCAGACGGCGGCGGACGCGGTTGCGCACCACGGCGTGTCCGAGCTTTGTGCTCACCGTCACGCCGAGGCGGTTACGCCCCCGCCGGTTCGGGCGGACGTAGACCACAAGGTACGGCGAAACGCCGGACCGCCCCTTGGCGTAGATCCGGCGGAACTCATAATTCTCCTTAACGGTCATCGTTCGCTTCATTGCTTCTCTCCTGCATCCGTCCTTTTCCGCCATTCCGGCGTTTTCGGACGATAGCCTCTAAGGGACGGCGATTTTTCCCATCGTCCGTCCCTCGGTCTATCTATATGCGATGCGCCTTTGGCTCCCTCAATGGGTCAGACGGGCGCGGCCTCTTGCGCGGCGGCGGGCCAGGACCTTGCGGCCGTTGGCGGTTGCCATTCTCTTGCGGAAGCCGTGTTCCTTGGAGCGCTGAAGCTTCTTGGGCTGATAGGTACGAGAAGTAGCCATTGCGTTACACCTCCTGAAAAAATTTGCCGGCGGCCATCGGCCGCTCTTACTCGACGGCGGCGGTCTCCCGCCCCCGCAGTAGCCTTTTTCCTGCGCCGCATTCAACGCAACGCAGAGGATATTATATAAGATGCAACCCACCCTGTCAAGCCACAAAATCTTGTGGTCTCCCGCTTTTCCGACCGCAAATCGCTCGTTTCATGGCTCATCTTACCTTATCTAAATATAAAATACGGTTGCTTTTTCCCTCCGTCTCTGGTATAATAAAGAAGTGATATTATGCGCTGCTCCACAGCGGGCCGCGCCTTCATTTCCGCCCACGAAAGGAGCGTTTTCTTTGAACTCTGTAGCTGACGTCTGGCAGGTCGTGCTCGAGCGCCTGCGCGCCGGCGGTTTGGCCGAAACGGCCATCTCCACCTGGTTCGACGAGGTGGAGGCGGTCGCCATCCGCGATATGACCTTTTACCTCTGCTGTCCCAACGACTTCAAGCGCGGGACGATCGAATCCCTCTTTCTGCCGAACCTCAAGGCCGCGTTGAAGGAGATCTTCTCCGCCGATTTCGACGTGAAGCTCCTCTCCGCCGCCGAGCGCAGCGCCCTCGGGCAGGAGAAGCCCAAAAAGCCGACCTCTCTTTTGGAGTCCGGCGAATTTACCTTCGATACCTTCGTTGTGGGCGACAGCAACAAGCTCGCCTACGCCGCGGCCCGCGCGGTCGCGGACGCGCCGGCAGAGCACTACAACCCTCTTTTTATCTACGGTGACTCCGGCCTCGGCAAGACGCACCTGATCTACGCCATCGCGCACGAGATCCGCACCAAAACACCAAACGCCAAGATCGTCTACATCAAGGGCGACGATTTCACCAACGAGCTGGTCGAGGCCATCCGCACCGGCAAGAACGTCGAGTTCCGCAGCAAGTACCGCGACGCGGATCTCCTGCTGATGGACGACGTACAGTTCATCGCCGGCCGCAAGCAGACACAGGAGGAGTTCTTCCATACCTTCAATACCCTCTACGAGTCCAAGCGCCAGATCGTCCTCACCTCCGACCGTTCGCCCAAGGAGATGCAGCTGCTCGACGACCGTCTTCAGACCCGCTTCGAGTGGGGCCTGCTCGTCGACGTCCAGCCGCCCGATTTTGAAACGCGCCTTGCCATCGTCAAAAACAAGGCGGCCCAATGGGGCAGCGTCATTGACGACGACATTGCCAAGTACATCGCAGAGAACGTCTCCAGCAACGTCCGCCAGCTTGAGGGCGCGATGAATAAGATCCTCGCCTACCGCGACCTGATCGGCAAGGAGATGGACGAGGAGAGCGCCAACCGCGCCGTGCGCGATATGCTTCGCAAATCCAACGAGTACATTCCCACCGCCGCCTCCATCATCGACGAGGTCTCGCGCTTTTTCGGCATCGACGAGGCGGTGGTCAAGGGACCCTCCCGCAGCCGCGAGGCCGTCACCGCCCGCCAGGCCGCCATGTACCTCGTCCGCCGCATGACGAATCTCTCCACGCCCGACATCGGCCGCGAGTTCGGCGGACGCGATCACACCACCGTTCTCCATGCGCTCGAGCAGGTCGAAACGAAGCTCCAGAACGACCCGGGCTTCGCCCAGACCATCAAGGACATCACCATCAACATCAACTCCAAGAAGTGACATTTTCCCCTGAGTTAACACGTTTCCGGCTGCGCCTTCTGTGGATAACCTCAACTTTCCACAAAGACCGATTCTTTCCATTTTCTTTCCCCATCGTTTTTCACAGCCGAATACCCTTATTTTTCTAAGCCTCTCTCCCCTTTTCCACAATTTTTCTCCTCTACTACGATAACGACGAAATAATCTATTCTTTTTTCAAGAAAGGGATCGCAATATGAAATTTTCCTGCGAAAAGCTCCTTCTTCAAAACGCCGTCAACACCACCTCCCGCGCGGTCGCCGCGAAAAGCTCCATTCCCGCGCTCGAGGGTCTCCTGCTCCAGTGCGGCGACGGCGTGCTGACCGTCTCCGGCTACAATATGCAGACCGGCATCCGCACCCGCTTTCCCGTTGAGGAGCAGGAGGGCGGTGAGCTGGTCCTCTCCGCGCGCCTGTTCGGCGACATCATCCGCCGTATGCCCGACGATATGATCACCTTCTCGTCCGATGAAAAGCTCATGGTCCATCTTTCCTGCGGCGATGCCGACTTCGACATTCTCGCCCTCTCCGCCGCCGACTTTCCGGAGCTGCCGGAGGTCGAGGAGAAGTATTCCGTCTCCCTGCCGGAAAAGACGCTGCGCTCCATGATCCAGCAGACCTCCTTCGCCGTCTCCACGAACGAGGCCCGTCCCGTTCACATGGGCGAGCTCTTCGAGATCGGCGACAACGGTCTGACCGTCGTCGCGGTCGACGGCTTCCGTCTGGCGCTTCGCCGTGAGCCGCTCGAGCGGATCGAGGGCGGCGCGTTCTCCTTCGTCGCGCCCGGCGCTGCGCTCAACGAGGTCGAGAAGATCTGCGAGGACATCGACGCTTTCGCGACCATCACCCTCGGCCAGCGCCACATTCTCTTTGAAATGGGAGAGACCGAGCTGATCTGCCGCCGCCTTGAGGGCGAATTTCTCGACTACAAAAACGCCATTCCGCGCCGCAACCCCATCTCCGTCACCGTGGATACCAAGGCGATGCTCGAGAGTCTTGACCGCGTGAGCGTCGTCATCTCCGAAAAGCTCAAGAGCCCCGTGCGCTGCATCTTCGAGCAGGACCGCGTGCTCCTCTCCGCCAAGACCGCCAACGGCGACGCCAAGGACGTCTGCCGCATCGTCGGCGACGGGCAGGGCCTCGAGATCGGCTTCAACAACCGCTACCTCATGGACGCGCTTCGCTTCGCGCCCGCCGATGAGCTCAAGCTCGAGCTGAACACCGGCATTTCTCCCGCCATCCTCGTCCCGACCGACGGCGAAGAAAGCTTCCTTTATATGGTTCTTCCCGTCCGTCTCAAGGCACAATAAAAGAAAAGAGGTCCCCTTATGACCGTTCTTCCCATCACCACCGAGTATATCAAGCTGCAGGACCTGATGAAGCTCGCCGATCTCGTTTCCACCGGCGGCGAGGCCAAGCTGCACATTCTGAATGAAGAGGTCACCGTCAACGGCGAGGTCTGCACCATGCGAGGCAAAAAGCTTCGCCCGGGCGACGTGGTCGCCTTCGCGGGCCGGGAGCTCACCGTCGAATATGCGACTTGACGCCATCACGCTGGAGCATTTCCGCAACTACGCGCACCAGAGCGTGACCTTCGATCCCTCGGTCAACGTCATCGTCGGCGAGAACGCGCAGGGCAAGACGAATCTGCTCGAGGCCGCCGTCTATCTCTCCTGCGCCAAGTCGCCCCGCGCCCGCACGGAGAAGGAGATGATCTCCTTTGATGCCGACACGTCAAGGCTCACCGGCAGCGTCTTTTCCCGCGGCCGCGACTTTACCGTGGAGATTGAGCTGTCCCGCGGCAAGCGCCGGAAAATGAGCGTCAATCAGGTCCCCTGCAAGCGCGCGGGCGACCTCTCGGGTGTGATGAACACCGTCTATTTCTGCCCCGACGATCTCCTGCTCATCCGCGACGGCGCCGCGGCAAGGCGGCGCTTCATGGACCTCTCGCTCTCTCAGCTCCGCCCGCGCTACGACGCGGCGCTGAGCGAGTATAACCGCCTCTACGACCACAAGACGCGCATCCTGCGCGACGCGGAGGAGCACCCCTCGCTGCTCGACGCGCTCCCCGATTTCAACCTCCGCATGGCGCAGTGCGGCGCGGTGCTCATCTATTACCGCGCCCGCTTCTGTAAGCTCCTCGCGGACTATGCCGCGAGCGCCCACCGCGAATGCTCCGGCGGGCGGGAGGAGCTGACGCTCGCGTACAGGACCGTCAGCACCGTCGCCGATCCGATGGCGCCGCAGGAGACGGTCTTTGAGCAGCTCATGGCGCACCAGCGCGACCATTACCATGCCGAGCTTGCCTCGCGTCTTTGTCTCTCCGGACCCCATAAGGACGACATCGAGGTCTCCATCGGCGGCGCCGCCGCCCGCGCTTTCTCCTCACAGGGCCAGACCCGCACCGCGGCGCTCTCCCTCAAACTCGCCGAGCGCGACATTTTCCGCGAGCTGACGGGCTTTTCGCCCGTCCTCCTGCTCGACGATGTGCTCTCCGAGCTGGACCCCCGCCGGCAGGAATTTGTCCTCAACCGCATCTCCGGCGGCCAGGTTTTCATCACCTGCTGCGAGGAGGACCGGCTGGAATCCATGCTCGGCGGCAAGGTCCTCCACGTTGAAAACGGAAAGGTGGTCTGAAATGTACCTGCACATCGGCCGCAATCAGATGCTTGCCGAGCGGCGCATCATCGGCATCTTCGATCTTGAGATTACCTCGCAGTCCAAAACGACCCGCGCCTTTCTGGACCGCGCGCAGCAGGAGGGCACGGTGCTCGAGGTCTGCGACGACCTCCCCAAATCCTTCCTCGTCTGCGATCACCCCTACCACCCCCAGATCGTCTATCTCTCCGAACTTTCGAGCCAAACACTGCAAAAAAGAATGGAGGAATCGACATGAAAACCCCAATCGCCCTGTCTATGCTGTTAAGTCCCTTTTCCCTTCCTCACGACGAACGGTGGGTGCTGCCCCTCGCACTCGGCGCTCTACTTTGCGCCGCTCACAGGCATTGTGTTTCTGTGCGTGCTGAGTGAAGCGCTCGTGTATGGCGTGTACCTTCTTGCGAAGAAAAAAAGACAGGCCGCGATGTAAGCGGCCTTCCCATCCGAAAATACTATACAAGGTGCGAAGAAACGCGTCGGAAGCCGTTCCGGCCCGGTTCTTCGTACCCTGTACCGAAAGGAGAACCCCATGGCAGACAACGAACTTCTGCAGTCCACGGCGGTCGACGCCAACAATGATTACAACGCCTCGGAAATTCAGGTCCTTGAGGGACTGGAAGCGGTGCGCAAGCGCCCGGGCATGTACATCGGCTCGACCTCCACGAGCGGTCTGCACCACCTCGTCTATGAGATCGTCGATAACTCCATCGACGAAGCCCTCGCAGGATACTGCACGGACATCACCGTGCAGATCAATCCCGACAACACCATCACCGTCGTCGATAACGGCCGCGGCATCCCCGTGGACCTTCAGGCGCAGACCGGACGTCCCGCGCTCGAGGTCGTCTTTACCGTCCTGCACGCGGGCGGCAAGTTCGGCGGCGGGGGCTATAAGGTCTCCGGCGGCCTGCACGGCGT
>ERZ773241.414-NODE-414-length-47983-cov-10.048051_pt1 | contig 47983 bp, 43 predicted proteins | sample MGYA00580989_ERZ773241 | MGnify/ENA primary metagenome ERZ773241 (study PRJEB29015, sample SAMEA2737804) | human gut metagenome | biome: human gut; feature: human-associated habitat; material: faeces | place: China | collected 2012 ... | reverse complement strand
AACTTATTAATACTGATAGGACAATGAAAGTACAAGTGAACAACAAAGAGGTGGAAATGACTCCTGCTTCTACCCTTACACAACTGGCTGCCCAACTGGAACTTCCGGTACAAGGCATCGCTATTGCCGTAAACAACAAAATGATTCCACGTTCCGAATGGGAGAAATTCGCGTTACAGGAGAATGATAACCTCGTGGTCATCAAAGCGGCTTGTGGAGGGTAAAAGTATGGTCAGTCTACAATTTATCACCCACCAGACCGATCGGTATACTTATTTCGAATCGGCACTCATGGCACTTGAAGGAGGATGTAAATGGATTCAGCTACGCATGAAGGAAGCTCCGTATGAAGAGGTGGAAGCTGTTGCCCTCCAACTAAAGCCTCTCTGCAAAGAAAAAGAAGCGATCTTACTTCTGGATGATCACGTCGAACTTGCCAAAAAGCTGGAAGTGGACGGAGTGCATCTGGGCAAAAAAGACATGCCGATAGATCAGGCACGACAATTACTTGGAGAAGCATTTATTATCGGAGGTACGGCAAATACATTCGAAGATGTCGTACAGCACTACCGTGCCGGAGCAGATTACCTCGGCATCGGTCCTTTCCGGTTTACCACTACAAAGAAAAACCTGAGTCCTGTTCTGGGACTGGAAGGTTATACCGCTATTTTATCTCAGATGAAGGAAGCGAATATCGAACTTCCGGTAGTAGCCATCGGAGGAATCACCCGTGAGGATATACCCGCCATACTCGAAACCGGAGTGAACGGAATCGCGCTTTCAGGAACGATTCTTCGGGCGGAGGATCCGGCAGCGGAAACACGAAAGATTTTGAACATGAAACGTATAATCAAATAAACTTATTGAAAAGTGGAAAAGTTAGTAATTGCAGGCCGTGAGTTCGACTCCCGCCTTTTTCTGGGTACAGGAAAATTCAATTCCAATGAAGTAATGGAACAAGCCATTCTGGCATCGGGCACTGAAATGGTAACCGTAGCCATGAAGCGCATCGACATGGATGACAAAGAAGACGACATGCTGAAACATATTATTCATCCGAATATCCAGTTGCTACCCAACACATCGGGAGTACGCGATGCGGAAGAAGCTGTTTTCGCCGCACAGATGGCACGTGAAGCTTTTGGTACCAACTGGCTGAAACTGGAAATCCATCCGGATCCGCGCTATCTGCTCCCCGACTCTATCGAAACCCTGAAGGCTACAGAACAGCTTGTCAAACTGGGCTTTATCGTATTACCTTATTGCCAGGCCGACCCTGTGCTCTGCAAACGACTGGAAGAAGCCGGTGCCGCTACCGTAATGCCGCTGGGTGCTCCCATCGGAACTAACAAAGGACTGCAAACCAAAGAATTCCTGCAGATTATTATCGAACAGGCCGGTACCCCCGTTGTCGTAGATGCCGGAATCGGTGCACCGAGCCACGCTGCCGAAGCAATGGAACTGGGTGCTTCTGCCGTACTGGTAAATACCGCTATCGCCGTAGCAGGCAATCCGGTAGAAATGGCGTTGGCCTTCAAAGCCGCCACCGAAGCCGGAAGACGGGCATACGAAGCAGGACTGGGTCTGCTCGGGGGTCAGGATGGACACGGGGGGCAGAACGCCGAAAGCGTCGGCGGACAGGAAGATCACGTTCTTGGCAGCGGGAGCCGCGGAAACGGGACGGACGATCTTCTCGATGTGGTCGATGGGGTAGGACACACGGGTGTTCTCGGTGACGGACTTGTCGGCGAAGTCGATCTTGCCGTTACCGTCCACGGTGACGTTCTCCAGCAGAGCGTCCCGGCGGATGGCGTTGTAGATGTCAGGCTCGGAGTCCTTGTCCAGATTGATGACCTTGGCGTAGCAGCCGCCCTCGAAGTTAAAGACGCCGTTGTCGTCCCAGCCGTGCTCGTCGTCGCCGATCAGCAGGCGCTTCGGGTCGGTGGACAGGGTGGTCTTGCCGGTGCCGGACAGACCGAAGAAGATGGCGGTGTTCTCGCCGTTCATGTCGGTGTTGGCGGAGCAGTGCATGGAGGCGATGCCCTTCAGAGGCAGGTAGTAGTTCATCATGGAGAACATACCCTTCTTCATCTCGCCGCCGTACCAGGTGTTGATGATGACCTGCTCACGGGAGGTGATGTTGAAGGCGACGCAGGTCTCGGAGTTCAGACCCAGCTCCTTGTAGTTCTCGACCTTGGCCTTGGAAGCGTTGTAGACAATGAAGTCAGGCTTGAAGTTCTTCAGCTCTTCCTCGGTGGGACGGATGAACATGTTGGTGACGAAGTGCGCCTGCCATGCCACTTCCATGATGAAGCGGACGGCCATACGGGTGTCGGGGTTCGCGCCGCAGAAAGCGTCAACCACGTACAGCTTCTTGTTGCACAGCTCCTTGACGGCCAGATCCTTGACGGTGGCCCAGGTGGACTCGGTCATGGGATGGTTGTCGTTCTTGTAGCCGTCGCTGGTCCACCACACGGTGTCCTTGGAGTTGGCGTCCATAACGATGTACTTGTCTTTGGGGGAGCGGCCGGTGTACACGCCGGTCATGACGTTGACGGCGCCCAGCTCGGTCAGCTGACCCTTTTCATAGCCGGTGAGAGTGGGATCCATCTCGGCGTCGAACAGCGCCTTATAAGAGGGGTTGTGGACGATCTCAGTCGTACCGGAGATACCATAATGCTTCAAGTCGATTGCCATAATACAGTAACCTCTTTCATTATAATATAGATATGGGAGTCAGGCCAAACCGTTTTCTGCTCTCTGGCTCGGCACCCCATACTTTTCGAGTGTATCATACACTATCGATATAAAAAAATCAATATAAAAAGTGTGAATTTTTTGCCATCATTGTCGAAAACAGCCGGGGCAGAGGAGGATCGGGGGCGCAAAGTGCCGCCCCGCTTCCCTAAACTTCGGCAAAGAAACGATATAAATGTACCGAAAAAGCAAAAAAATGTATTTACAACCTTTCCCCCTTGTGTTAATATATATGTCGGTGGAGGTTGGGACTTCCCCGTTTCCCCTCGTGTTTTTAACCATGATCCGTGTTTCGGCTCCTGGTCTAAAAATATACGGACAAGTCGGCCCCCCGATGCGTCCACTCAAATTCCATCTACGGAGGTTACATACAAATGGCTCAAAAAGTTCAGTTTGTGGAGACCGTGCTGCGTGACGCAAATCAGTCTCTCATCGCAACCCGCCTGCCTTACGACAAGTTTGCTCCCATGTTGGAGACCATCGATAAGACCGGCTACTACGCAGTCGAGTGCTGGGGCGGCGCTACCTTTGACGTCTGCCTGCGCTACCTGAACGAAGATCCCTGGGAGCGTCTGCGCAAGATCCGCGCCGCCGTGCCCAACACCAAGCTGCAGATGCTGCTGCGCGGTCAGAATGTTCTGGGTTACTCCCACTACCCCGATGACTTTGTCAAGCTTTTCGTGCAGAAGTCCGTGGAGAACGGCATTGACATCATCCGTATCTTCGACGCCCTCAACGATACGAACAACCTGAAGGTCGCCATGGAAGCCACCGTAAAGGCCGGCGCCATCGCCTCCGGCACCCTGTCCTACACCACCTCTCCCGTCCACACCCAGAAGAAGTACGTGGAAATGGTGAAGGAACTGAAGGAAATGGGCGCTTCCACCATCTGCATCAAGGATATGGCCGGTATTATGGGTCCCAAGGAAGCTTACGATCTGGTTTCCGCCATCAAGGACGCCGCTCCCGAGCTGCCCATCGACCTGCATACCCACTCCACCACCGGTCTTGCCTTCATGACCTACCTGAAGGCCGTGGAAGCCGGTGTGGACATCATCGACACCGCCATTTCTCCCTTCTCCGGCGGCACCTCCCAGCCCGCCACCGAGACCCTGGCCTACGCGCTGCGTCAGCTGGGCTACGAGGTCGATCTGGACGACAAGTGCACCAAGAAGATCGCCGACTACTTCAAGGTCGTGCGTGACGACTACATCAAGGACGGCACCCTGATGCCCAAGTCCATGGCCACCGACACCCAGTGCCTGACCTATCAGATCCCCGGCGGTATGCTCAGCAATCTGCTCAGCCAGCTGAAGCAGGTCAACGCTCTCGACCGCTTCGACGAGGTTCTGGTGGAGACGCCCAAGGTTCGTAAGGACATGGGTTATCCCCCGCTGGTCACCCCCACCTCTCAGATGGTCGGCGTGCAGGCCGTGCGCAACGTGCTGGACGGCCAGCGCTACAAGTCCGTCTCCAAGGAAATCAAGGCTTACTGCCGCGGCGAGTACGGCCACACCCCCGCGCCCATCGACCCCGAAATCCAGAAGATGATCCTGGGCGACGAGAAGCCTCTGACCGTCCGCTACGCCGACACCCTGGAGCCTGTCGTGGACAAGACCCGGGAGAAGCTGGGCGATCTGGCCCGGTCCGACGAGGACGTGCTGAGCTACATTGCCTTCCCCAACCTGGCCGAGAAGTTCTTCGAGGAGCGCAAGGCCAAGGAAGAGAACGTTGCTACCTACTCCATCGTGGAGTGCTAAGGAGGTACCGTTATGGTGTTATCTTCCACTTTGACGGATATCGGCTTTGTTGACGCCGCCGTCGTCGCGCTGCTGGGCTACGCCGTGGTATTCTTCGGCCTGGTTCTGCTGATGATCGTCGTCATCGGCATGGGCAAGATCTTCATCGCCAAGGAGAAGAAGGTCGCCGCCCACTCTGACGCCGCCAAGGCCGCCATTGCCGCCGTACCCGAGGCTCCCGCCGCCGACGCCCCCGCCGCTCCCGGCACCGCCGGCAAGCTGAAGCTCTACGATGTCGAGCCGAAAACCGCCGCTATGCTTATGGCCATCGTGGCCGACAAGATGGGCAAGCCCCTGAACGAGCTGCGCTTCATTTCCATTAAGGAGGTCAAATAATCATGAAATACAAAGTGACTCTGAACGGCCGCACCTACGAGGTGGAGGTCGAAGCCGGCAAGGCCATGCTGCTGGACGAGTACGAGGCCATTGTCCCCACCGCCGCCCCTGTCGCTGCTCCCGCTGCCGCCCCTGCCCCCGTGGCCGCTCCCGCGGCTGCTCCCGCCCCCGCCGCTGCCGCTCCCGTGGCCGGTGAGGCCGTCACCGCTCCCATGCCCGGCAACATCCTGAAGGTGAACGTCACCGCAGGTCAGGCCGTGAAGGAAGGCGACGTTCTGGTGGTTCTGGAAGCCATGAAGATGGAGAACGAGATTCTGGCCCCCAAGGCCTGCACCGTGAAGCAGGTTCTGGTCTCCAAGGGCGCCACTGTTGACACCGGCGCTACTCTGGTCGTCCTCGGCTAAGGAGGATACACCATGAGCATCAATGTTGGTGAAGTCCTGTTAAATCTGTGGCAGAAGTCCGGCTTCAACGCCATTTTCGTCGGCTTTGCCGACGGCGGCTGGCAGAATCTGGTGATGCTGATCATCGCCTGTGTGCTGCTGTACCTTGGCATCGTCAAGAAATTCGAGCCGCTGCTGCTGGTGGGCATTGCCTTCGGCTGCCTGCTGTCCAACCTGCCCCTGGGCGGTCTTTACCACCAGGAGCTGTGGGACAACTTCATGAATCCCGCAAGTGACCTGTATCACAGCTACGGCGCCATCATGCGGGAAGGCGGTCTGCTGGATATCTTCTATATCGGCGTCAAGACCTCCCTGTACCCCTGCCTGATCTTCATGGGCGTGGGCGCGATGACCGACTTTGGCCCCCTGCTTAGTAATCCCAAGAGCCTGCTGCTGGGCGCTGCCGCACAGCTGGGCGTGTTCGTTGCATTCCTGGGCGGCGTGCTGCTGGGCTTTACCGGCCCCCAGTCCGCTTCCATCGGCATCATCGGCGGCGCGGACGGCCCCACCGCCATTTTCCTGACCACCCGTCTGGCCCCCGAACTGCTGGGCGCCATCGCCGTGGCCGCTTACTCCTACATGGCGCTGATCCCGCTGATCCAGCCACCCATCATGAACCTGCTGACCTCCGCCGAGGATCGCAAGATCAAGATGGTGCAGACCCGTACCGTGTCCAAGGCCGAGAAAATCATCTTCCCCATCGTGGTCGTTATCTTCGTGGCTCTGTTGCTGCCTGACACCGCGCCTCTGATCGGCTGCCTGATGCTGGGCAACCTGTTCAAGGAGACCGGCGCTACTGACCGTCTCAGCGACACCGCGCAGAACGCGCTGATGAACATCGTCACCATTCTGCTGTCCACCGCCGTGGGCGCCACCATGGTCGGCTCCACCTTCCTGACTGCCAGCACCCTGAAGATCGTGGTTCTGGGCGTCGTGGCCTTCGGCATTTCCACTGCCGGCGGTCTGTGGGGCGGCAACGTAATGTGCAAGCTCACCGGCCGGAAGGTCAACCCCCTGATCGGCTCCGCCGGTGTGTCCGCCGTTCCCATGGCTGCCCGTGTGTCCAACACCGTCGGCCAGAAGAACAACCCCTCCAACTTCCTGCTGATGCACGCCATGGGTCCCAACGTGGCCGGCGTTATCGGCTCCGCCATCGCGGCCGGCTTCCTGCTGTCCGTGTTCGGCTAATCGTATATTGTTCCCAACCGTGCCGGAGTGACCCTCCGGCACGGTTTTTTGTCCGCGCGGCAATTCACCGATTGCATTCCGGAATAGGCTGTGATATACTTCTTAATAGAATCGTAATAAAAAGCCGTCTTTGGCCGAATATGGGCAGAACATATCCCTTTATGGCGCAGGGAGGAGTCATTTTATGCAGCAGTCAGGTCCCACCGAAATTGCCGTTTCCCGTCTGAAAGGCGGAGCATCCGTCACGCAGCTCCTTCACGAAGCCAACGGCCCCGCCCTTGGCGACTACCTTTTCCAGTTTCTGCGTAAAACGCCCCGTTCCGTCGAGACCATCGCGGGGCTTGCGGGACTGAACAAGTCCTCCCTTTACCGGATCCTGAACGCCGAGGTCAGCCCTCAGCGGAATGTGCTCCTGCGGCTTTCCCGCGTTCTGGGCATGAACCTGTCCGAGACCCAGAAGCTGCTGAAAATCGGAGACCTCGCTTCCCTGAGCGGTTCCAGCCCGCGGGACATCGTTATCATCGACGGCATTCTGCGGGAGCTGGACATTATAGACATCAACAACCGTCTGGAAAAAAACGGCTTTTCTGACTTATTCAGCAAGAAATAACGAACGTCAGACAAGAAAGAGGATCGGGATATGGAAAATCGCAGATGTATGAAATGTATGCACGCGCTGGCGGCAGGGGAGACCGTCTGCCCGGAATGCGGCCGCCCTTACGGCAGCGTGAAGGCGGAGTCTTTCGCTCTGAAACCCGGAATGATCCTGGACGGGAAGTATCTCGTGGGCGAAATGCTGGGGCAGGGCGGCTTCGGCATTACCTACATCGGCTTTGATCTGCTGCTGGAGCAGAAGATCGCCATTAAAGAGTACTTCCCCATGAGCACCGGCATGGTCAGCCGGGAAGGCCGCTCTACCGTTGTGTGGAGCGATGCCGTCATGCAGAAATCCGGCGTGGAAAAGGGCTTCGACAGCTTCTTAAAAGAAGCACGGAAAATGGCGAAACTGCGGAGCATTCCCAGTGTGGTGGGCGTGAATTCGGTCTTCATCCAGAATGAGACAGCCTATATCGTCATGGACTTTATCGAGGGCGAAACTTTGCTGAAAAAATTGCAGCGGGAAGGCCCCATGGATTATGGCACCTGCGTCAGCCTGATGACCCCCATCATGCAGGCACTGTCCGAAGTCCATAAGCACGGCATCATTCACCGGGACATCAGCCCGGACAACATCATGGTGCAGAGTGACGGCAAGCTTATCCTTTTGGACTTGGGCGCGGCAAAAGACTTGGACATTCAGGGAAAGGACGGCAATGTGCAGTCCTCCCAGATGGTGGCCAAGCACGGGTTCAGCCCCGTGGAGCAGTACGGTCAGGCGGGGAAGATCGGCCCATGGACGGACGTTTACGCCATGGCCGCCACGATCTACTACTGCTGCACCGGCGTCCTGCCCCCCTCTGCCACCGACCGCATGATAGAGGACACCTTGACCTGCCGTCCGCGGCTGACGAAGGAGCAGTTTGACGTTCTGGCCTTCTGCATGAACGTCCTGCCCCAGAAGCGCCCCCAGAATATGGACGCGCTGCTTCAGATCGTCACCCACCCGGCAGGAAAAACGCCGCCCGTCAGGGACGTCCCGAAAACCGAGCCGGTCCGGCCGGAAACCCGGAACCTCCAGCCGCTGAAGCCCGCCCCCGGCCGTCCGCTTCCCAAATGGCTGATCCCCGGCATCGCGGCGGCGGTGGCGGTGATAGCCCTCATCATTTCCATCGGCAGCGGCGGAAAAAGTCCGAGCACCTCGCCTTCCATTCAGGAGCCCGTAAAACCGGCGGCCGTTCAGACCGAACCAACCGCCGCATCTACATTCATTCCTCCCACTCCGGAAACGACCGTCCCGGTGGAAAGCTTTCCCTATCTTGATGGTAATTATGTCGGTACAGCCTCATCAGGCGTGCCCGACGGAGAGGGTACGCTGAGCTGGGCGGAGGGGACGTTCACCGGCACCTTCCGAAACGGCTACCCGGAAACGGGCGTATTTACCTTTGCCGACGACGCGGGGCTTGCCCCGGTGGAGGGGGCGTGGACCTATGGAGAGACGGCGGTCACCTATGGTGCGGGAAGCTGGCGCGGCAGTTCTGCCGGTCAATATACCGGAATGCTGCTTCAAGGGGTTCCCTGTGGGTATGGTACTCTGAGCTATGAGTACGGCGGCAGCTATCAGGGAACTTTCCAAAGCGGTTTCCCCGCGGGGAAAGGCACCTATACATATCGCAGCGGCGTAAAGCAGAGCGGCTCGTGGCTGTGGGAAGCGGATCATGTCGATTCGCTGTATCCGTCCCGGGAGGGAAGCACCACGTATTATACCGGCATGATCTGCGGCGGACAGCCCTGCGGCTTCGGCTCATTGCAGCTGGAAAACTGCGGAACCTTTTACGGCGAATTTGCAGGCGGAATCGTCGACGGCTACGGGATTTACGTTTACCGCACACCTGTACCGGCAAGTCAGCCCACTGTGGAGGGCGACAGCTGGCGCATGGTGTCGGCGCAGAAGAAGCACGACCATACCTATTACGGTCTCACATTAAACGACTCCTGGCAGGGATTTGGTCTGGGAATCACCGCCAAGTCCTACCATTATGTGGGCGAGATCCGCAACGAATTCCGAAACGGGTATGGCAGGCTGTTCACGCCCAATAACTCGCTGTATCAGGAAGGCACCTATGTAAACGGTGCGCTGTCCTGAATCCGTCTGTAGAAAAGAGTGGTACATGATATGGAAATTCGCAGATGTATGAAATGTATGCACGCGCTGGCGGCGGGGGAGACCTTCTGCTCGGAGTGCGGCCGCCCCTACGGCAGCGTGGAAACGGAGCCCTTTGCCCTGAAACCCGGAACGATTCTGGACGGGAAGTACCTGGTGGGCGAAATGCTGGGGCAGGGCGGCTTCGGCATCACTTATATCGGCTTTGACCTACTGCTGGAACAGAAGGTCGCCATCAAGGAATACTACCCCATGAGCACCGGCATGGTCAGCCGGGAAAACAGCACCACCGTTGTGTGGAGCAGCGCCGTCATGCAGAAATCCGGCATGGAAAAGGGCTTCGACAGCTTCCTGAAGGAAGCCCGGAAAATGGCAAAGTTGGGCGGTATTCCCGGTGTCGTCGGGGTCAAGTCCGTTTTCATCCAGAATGAGACCGCCTACATCGTCATGGACTTCATCGAGGGCGAAACACTGCTGAAAAAATTGCAGCGGGAAGGCCCCATGGATTACGGCACCTGCATCAGCCTGATGACGCCCATCATGCAGGCGCTGGCGGAAGTCCATAAGCACGGCATCATTCACCGGGACATCAGCCCGGACAACATCATGGTGCAGAGTGACGGCAAGCTTATCCTTTTGGACTTGGGCGCGGCAAAAGACTTGGACATTCAGGGAAAGGACGGCAATGTGCAGTCCTCCCAGATGGTGGCCAAGCACGGGTTCAGCCCCGTGGAGCAGTACGGTCAGGCGGGGAAGATCGGCCCATGGACGGACGTTTACGCCATGGCCGCCACGATCTACTACTGCTGCACCGGCGTCCTGCCCCCCTCTGCCACCGACCGCATGATAGAGGACACCTTGACCTGCCGTCCGCGGCTGACGAAGGAGCAGTTTGACGTTCTGGCCTTCTGCATGAACGTCCTGCCCCAGAAGCGCCCCCAGAATATGGACGCGCTGCTTCAGATCGTCACCCACCCGGCAGGAAAAACGCCGCCCGTCAGGGACGTCCCGAAAACCGAGCCGGTCCGGCCGGAAACCCGGAACCTCCAGCCGCCGAAGCCCGACCCCGGCCGTCCGCTTCCCAAATGGCTGATCCCCGGCATTGCGGCGGCAGTGGCTGTGATAGCCCTCATTATTTCCGTCGGCAGCGGCGGGAAAAAGTCCACCCCCGCTTCCTCCGTGAAAGCACCGGCCGCGCAGACCTCCGCCACGGAACCGGCGCCGACAGAAACAGTTCCTACTATTCCCATGGAAGTCCATACCATGGCGGCTACAGACGTTGTCTATGAAGACGACAACCCTCTTACTCCCTTTTGGGGGCAGAGTCAGTATTTGCGCAAAGACGTAAAAACTCTAACCTTCCAAAGCTCTCTGAAAAACGCCCCCAGCAGTGCATGGGATGTCTCGGAAGCCGGGGACAGAAGCGTGCTGGCATGGATGGATAACGGCGATCTGTACGTAGCCGCCGACGGAGCGATTGCGCCAAATTCCGATGCTTCTTGGCTGTTCCAGGACTTTGTAAATCTCAAGACAATCGACTTTGGAGACTGTTTTGTTACCTCCAATGTGACAAACACATCCGCTATGTTTGCAGGCTGCGAACGTCTCACCGAGCTGGATTTATCTGGCTTCGATACCTCTAACGTAAAATACATGTATGGGATGTTCTCACGCTGTACGAGTCTAACCAGTTTAGATTTCGCCAGTTTCGACACCTCCAATGTAATGAGCATGCATAGTATGTTTCAAGATTGCAGCAGTCTCACCGGTCTGGATTTATCTGGCTTTGATACTTCCAGCGTGACAAGCATGTATATTATGTTCTACGGGTGTGAGAGTTTGACCCACCTGAATTTAACCAGCTTTGACACCTCCAAAGTAACAAACATGAATTTCATGTTCTCCGGCTGCAGCCGCCTAACCAGCTTGGATCTCAGTAACTTTGACACATCCAACGTAACGACGATGATTTGGATGTTCGGCCGGTGTTACGACCTGACCAGCCTGAATCTGTCCAATTTTGATGCCTCCGCCGTAACAGAAATGAACGACATATTCACCGGCTGTGACGTCCTTACGGACCTCAACTGCTCCGACGAGCGTATTCTTAAGGAATTCCGCAACCGCTGACCCCCCATCACCCCCGCCCGGCTCTGCCTTTCAGAGCCGGGCAATTTTTTCAAAATTGTCGCATGGCGTGCGACCGCAAATTCTGGAAATCTGATATACTAAATTTGCCAAATAATCAGTAGACAATAGTATCAAGCGGTGATATTATTTTACTGTAATGGTTCCAAAAAACGGCGGGAACCCCACGAGTTCCCCCGAAAGAAAGAGGAATGGACTATGGAAGTACGCAGATGTATGAAATGTATGCACGACCTGTCGGGAGGGATCGCCTACTGTCCGGAATGCGGGCGCGCTTACGGCAGCGTGCACGCGGAGCCTTTCGCGCTGAAGCCCGGTACGATCCTGAACGGAAAGTATCTGATGGGCGAAATGCTGGGGCAGGGCGGCTTCGGCATCACCTATATCGGACTTGATCTGCTGCTGCAGCAAAAGGTCGCCATCAAGGAATATTTCCCCACATGCACCGGCATGGTCAGCCGGGAAAACCGCTCCACCGTGGTGTGGAGCAGCGCCATGGTGGGGAAAACCGGCACACAGCGGGGCTTTGACAGCTTTTTGAAGGAAGCCCGGAAAATGGCAAAGCTGGGCGGCATTCCCAACGTCGTCGGGGTGAAATCGGTCTTCACACAGAATGAGACCGCCTACATCGTCATGGACTTTATCGAGGGCGAGACGCTGCAGCAGAAAATGCAGAAGAACGGCCCCATGGACTTTGACAGCTGCATCCGGCTCATGACGCCCATCATGCAGTCACTGGCGGAAGTCCACAAGCACGGTATCATTCACCGGGACATCAGCCCGGACAATATCATGGTGCAGCCGGACGGCAAGCCCGTCCTTCTGGACCTGGGCGCGGCAAAGGATTTGGATATTCAAGGAAAGGACGGCTCGATTCAGACCACCCAGATGGTCGCCAAACAGGGCTTCAGCCCCATCGAGCAGTACCGGAAGAACGCCAGCGTCGGCCCGTGGACGGACGTTTACTCTATGGCCGCCACGATCTACTACTGCTGCACCGGCACACTGCCGCCCACCTCTGTTGACCGGATCGTGGAAGACACCCTGACCTGCAAACCGCGGCTGACGAAGGAGCAGTTTGATGTTCTGGCCGCCGGTATGAGCATTCTGCCGCAGAAGCGCCCGCAGGACATGGCCGCCTTGCTGCAAATGGTCACCCGCCTGCAAAAAGGCGGGAAGGCCGAGCCGGTCAAGCCAGCCCCGCAGGCAGAACCGGCCAAAGCGCAGCAGACGACGCCAGTCCCTCCCAGACCGGCAGATGTGAAGCCGCCGGTCAAAAACGCGCCGCCGAAGACGCCGCAGAAAAAGCCGCTCCCCGCATGGCTGATACCCGCCGTGGCCGGTATCGTCGCGGTGCTGGGAATCGTCGTCTGCATCGTGACCGCTACGGGAAAAGCGCCCAGGCAGAACGTCTCCATGAAAGCGGCCGCCACAGAACCGGTCTTGCAGCCCGCGCCTGCGGAAACCACGCCCAAGGCAACCACGCCCAAAGCAACCGTGCCCAAGGCCACGGAACCCAAGCCCGAACCCACTACGAAGCCTACACAGCCCAAGAACTATATCGAAAATGTGGATGGTTACTGGGAAAGCACAAATCTGAAAGACGGGAACTTCAGTCTGAATGTCCACGCGCTGGTTTTTTACACCCCGCTGGTACGATGCAGGGAAATGACCGTCAATATGGAAGTATCCATGAACGCGGGAACAAAGTGCAAAGAATGGCAGGTGTGGGGAAGAGTGAACGGGCAGTTCCAGAAAATTGCCAAGATCTCCCTGCCCGCCGGTGACGGCGCTGCCTCCGAGACGATTACATTCGATACGCCGCTGACATTTGACGCGATCATCGTAACGCCGACGGTGATCGGCGGGTATTCGTGGTCGATGGGTCTGTCCGTGACGGATGCTTGGCTTGCGGATTGATCGACATGTAAAACAGCACGAAAATCGGCGGGAACCCGAACGTTCCCCCGAAGAGAGGAATGAAATATGGAAGTACGCAGATGCATGAAATGTATGCATGAGCTGGCGGCAGATCAGAAGTTCTGCCCGGAGTGCGGCCGCCCTTACGGCAGCGTGAACACGGAGTCCTTCGCATTGAAGCCCGGCACGATTCTGGACGGAAAGTATCTGGTGGGCGAGATGCTGGGGCAGGGCGGCTTCGGCATCACCTACATAGGCTTTGACCTTTTGCTGGAACAGAAGGTCGCGATCAAAGAATATTTCCCCATGAGCACCGGCATGGTCAGCCGGGAAAACCGCTCCATGGTGGTGTGGAGCACCGCCATGATGGGAAAGACCGGCACCCAGAAGGGCTTCGACAGCTTCCTGAAAGAAGCCCGGAAAATGGCGAAGCTGGGCGGCATTCCCGGCGTCGTGGGGGTGAAATCGGTTTTCATCCAGAATGAAACGGCTTACATTGTCATGGACTTCATTGAGGGCGAGACGCTGCTGAAAAAGCTGCAGCGGGAGGGGCCGATGCCCTTCGACACCTGCCTGTCCCTGCTGACGCCCATCATTCAGGCGCTGGCAGAAGTTCACGAGCATGGCATTATCCATCGGGACATCAGCCCGGACAATATCATGGTGCGGCCGGACGGCAGGCTGATTTTGCTTGACCTTGGCGCGGCCAAGGACTTGGACATTCAGGGACGGGACGGCAACGTCCAGTCCTCCCAGATGGTGGCCAAACAGGGCTTCAGCCCCATCGAACAGTATCAGCGCAACGCCAGCATCGGCCCGTGGACAGACGTTTACGCCATGGCCGCCACGATCTATTACTGCTGCACCGGCATTCTGCCGCCCACGGCTGTGGACAGGATCGTGGATGACACCCTGACCTGCCAGCCGCTGCTGACGCAGGCGCAGTTTGACGTTCTGGCGTACTGCATGAGCATCCGGGCGGAAAACCGCCCCAAGAACATGACCGCGCTGCTGCAAATGGCCGTCCGCCCGCAGAGCGGACAGGCGGAGCCGCCCCGGGCAGTGCCGACGCCCAAGCCGGTTGAAACGGTGAAGGCCCCTCCCAGACCGGCAGCGGTACAGGCCGCCCCGGCAGCGCCGAAACCGACGTATCCGACACCCACGCCGTCGGCACCTCCCCAACCAACAGCGCCGAGACCTGCGCCGGCGGCAGTGAAACCGGCATACCAGCCCCCCGCATCTCCCCAACCGTCCCAGCAAAAGCGGTCGTTTCCCAAATGGCTGATACTTGTCACGGCGGTGGTCGTTGTCATAATGCTCAATTTAATCATTGGCGCGAGGAAACCATCCACAGCATCTACATCTGTCCACGTAATGGCGCCGACACCATATAACGGTACTTCGTACTTCTGGGGACAGAAACGATATCTCCGTGAAGATGTGTACTACGTTTCTTTCCTGAGCAGTCTCAAGAGCGCACCCAGTGACGCATGGGACATGTCAGACGCGGGAGACGGAAGCGTTCTTGCATGGGTAAGCGGCAATTCTTTGTATGTAGCTGCCGACGGAGCAATTTCTCCAAATCCGAATGCCAGCTGTCTGTTCGCATGGTTTACCAACCTAAAAACCATCTATTTCGGGGATAGTTTTGATACCTCCAATGTGACGAACATGTCCAGAATGTTTTCCAACTGCCAAAGTATAACCAGTCTGGATTTGTCCTGTTTCAATACCTCCAAGGTAACGAATATGACTCGGATGTTTGATGGCTGCAAGAATCTGGTGTACCTGGATTTGTCCTACTTTCACGCTTCCAGCGCAACAAATACAACGAGCATGTTCAAAAATTGTGACATGCTGAAAACGCTTATTGGCTCTGACAGCAAGATTCTTGAGGTATGCCGCAGCCGCTGATGGACTGCGATCATCGTCCAGCACAGCCTTTTTGAATTTCTTCAAATTGTTGCACGCCGTGCAACCACAAATCCGGAAAACCTGCTATACTGAAATCATCCAAGGGAGCGAAGCAAAATTCCCGCAAGTCCGGAAATAGGGAATGGACAATATTTCCAAAGGATGATATACTTTTTCGCAGAGCAGGTCGTATTTAATCTCCCGGGGTTTCCGCGGGATGGTATAAAAAGGAGAGAGCAGTTATGAAACATGTATGCAAACGATTGGCCGCCATGGTAATGGTGCTGATCTGTCTGGCCGCCATGCTGGCGATCCCCGCCAGCGCCAAGACCGATCTTCCCACCGTCATCAGTCAGGCGAAAGAGGGCGTTGTGAAGCTTTTTGTCGTCGGCTTTTCCCCCGACGGCACACCCGCAGCCGCCGCCGTCGGCTCCGGCTTTGCCGTGGGGCAGAAGGGCAGCACGCCCGAATACTTCGTCACCAACTGGCATGTGGCGTCCGCCTACCTGAGTGAATATAACTACGCCTTCGATTCCGACCACGTCCGGATCTGGATCATGCTGGATAACTTCACCATCAGCGATGTCACCGGTCTCCCCAGCGAAGCGACCTCCGTGGAATGCAGCATCGTGCGCATCGCCGAAAGCGGTTATCCCGACTACGCCATCCTGAGAGCCGCCCGCCCCGTCACGGAGTGCAAGCCCCTGCCCATCCGCTCCAGCGAAAGCGTCAAGCAGGGCGAGACCGTAGTCGCCCTCGGCTGCCCCGCCGTCGTAGACGATCTGAGCGCTACCGTGGGCAGCAATGACATCACCGCAACCAGGGGCACGGTTGCCAGACATATGGTCATGTCCGCCGCGGGAAACACCAATGTTCTTCTTCACGACGCCGTCATCTCCGGCGGCAACTCCGGCGGCCCCCTGATCGACGAAAACGGCAACGTGATCGGCCTGAACACCTACGGCATCGTGGATTCCTACTCCTGCGCCATTTACAGCGAGTACGTCACGCAGGCGCTGGATCAGATGGGCATCCCCTACATGACCGCCGGAAGCTCGATCTCCGTCGTCACCATAGCGGCGGCAGCGGTCGCCGTGGCGGCGGTGGCCGTGGCTATCTACTTCCTCCTGCGCAACCGCAAGAGCGCTGAGAAGTACCCCGCGGGCGGCGTCACCCCCGGCACTGTCCCCGGCGGCACCGTTCCCGCTGGCGTATATACGCCCTCCTTCCGGGTGCAGCTGCCGGATGGCAGAATTATTCCCGTACCGGCAGGCAAGGTCGCCGTCGGCCGCGACCCCAGCTGCCAGATCCGTCTCCCGGAGAGCGCCGCCGCCGTCAGCCGCAGGCACTGCACGCTGGAGAATAGCGGCGAGTTCCTGATCCTCGTAGACGAAGGCTCCCGCAACGGCACCTTCATCCACGGCAAGCGCGTCCCCGCCGGGACAAAGGTCGCCCTGAAGCACGGCAGCAGCTTCTGCGTCGGTACTTCCGAAAACCGCATCACCGTCTGTTAACAAACAATATCAACACCATTTACATACAGGAGGTTCATTATTATGGAAATCGTTCGCTGCAGCAAAGGTCACTTTTATGACTCGGAAGAAAACGCTACCTGCCCGATGTGCGCCGCCGAGGCCGCGAGAAACAAAAATCCCATTGGAAATAACGTCCTTCCGGATGGGATCATAGGCACCAGCTACTTTGACGACGGCAACACCCCCTCCCCGACCCTGCCTGTTGACCCGAACGGCGGCAAGGTGCAGGGCTACCAGCCCACCGTGAGCGCTGACTATCAGCATGCCCAGTCCAGCAGCAACGGCAATATGGGTGCCTACCCGAAGACGGAGCCTATTTCCCCCGTAGCTGCAAGCAATGAGGAAAGCACCACCTTTGACCCTGTAGTTGGCTGGCTGGTGTGCATCGAGGGCGCCACGAAGGGCACTGACTACCGCATTCACAGCCAGAACAACTACATTGGCCGCAGCGCCAGGATGGACATTTCCATTCCCGAGGATTCCCACATCAGCGCGGAGAATTCCGCCATCATCGCCTATGACAACGAGGATCGCGTCTTTTACTTTGGCCCCTGTTCCGGCCGCAATATCGTTCGGGTAAATGGGAAGCCCGCTCTCAGCGTAGAGAAAATCGAAGCCTACGACGTTCTGACGATTGGTACGACGAAGCTGTTATTTGTGCCGCTTTGCGGAGATCGGTTTGATTGGAATGAAAAGAAATAAAGCAGCAATGATAAAGCGCAGGCAGTCTCTGCTGGCCGTAATGGCGGTGGTGCTGATCCTCGCGTCCATCGGCACGGGCTATCTGGGCTTCGTATACGACCCGGGAGAAGATGTGCCCGGTGGCTCCCTGCTGCCGACCGGGGTTAATCCCGTCTCGGCTACGGCGACGGGCGCAACCGAAGAAACGACCGCGACTGTCTCTGGTGATGATACAGATGCAACGCGTCCCCCCGTGGAGCCGACCGTTTATAGTGACGGCGGAGAAGCGGAAGGCCCTTCCGCTGGTAAGGCCCCGGAAAATTCAGAAAAACCGGAAACACCCGAGACGCCGGAAACACCTGAGACACCGGAAAAGCCTGAGACACCAGAAAAACCTGAGACACCAGAAAAGCCTGAGACACCAGAAAAAACTGAGACACCGGAAAAGCCTGAGACACCAGAAAAATCTGAGACACCAGAAAAATCTGAGACATCGGAAAAGTCAGTAGGCCCAGCAGACGTGGCATCCCCAGTGGAACTCGTAAAAAGCACCGACAAAAACGTGAAACCGCTCAGTTCCACCAGCAGAAACCCGGATGATTTTGACACTCCATCCAGCACCGCCACAGAAGAAGCCCCTCACTCCGGCATCTACATTAATCCCCATACATTCACCCAACCGGCTTCTGAAGAGCCCGCCCCATCGGCTTCTGAAGGTACCACACCGACGGCTACGAGCGAACCCGTCGCCCTCCCTCGCAAATCCACCCCCGGTTTCCGTCTTGTCATGCAGATCGCCTGCTTCGTTTTCGCGGCGGGCGCATGCGTGGATATCCTGCTGCTGGCAATGCTGCGCAAGAACGTCCGCGACCATGAGTGCTCGGGCGAACAGCCCATGGAGCCTCCCACACCCGCGGAGGTACATCCCGTTCCCATCACCAAGGAAACCGTGGAGGAAACGGTCTGCCCCATCCCCGGTATCTCCCTCGGAAAGATCCACGACATCGGCAGGCGGGATTACCAGCAGGACAGCTTCGGTCAGACGGCCGTGCTCCGCAATACGGGCATTCTGGCGGTTCTGGCCGACGGCATGGGCGGCCTGTCCGGCGGAGAACGGGTCAGCCAGAAGATCGTCATGGAAGCGCTGACCTTCGGCTCCACCCTTCAGGCGAATCAGGTTCCCACCGCGCTGCCGGGTATGGTGTCCGGTATCAACCGCGCCGTCAATCAGATGCTCGGCCCCAAGGGGCTTTACACCAGCGGCTCCACGGTGGTGTCCGCCCTGATCACGGGCAATGCGCTGCGGTGGATCTCCGTGGGCGACAGCCGGATCTATCTGTACCGGGACGGCCAGATCAGCCAGCTTTCCCGTGACCACGATCTGCTGCAGGACTGGATGCCCGACATTCTGGAGGGCAAGCGCTCCATGGCGGAAGCCCTGCGCGACCCCAACGGACGGAAGCTCACCAGCTTCATCGGCATGGGCGAGCTGCGCCATGTGGACTACAACCGCACGCCCATCCCCCTGCTCCCCGGTGACCGGGTGCTGCTGATGAGCGACGGCGTCTACGGCACTGTAAGCGACGCCGAAATGGCAGCCATCCTGCGCGATTGCGGCAGCGTCCAGCTGGCCGCGTCCCACATCGGCCAGCGGATCATGGGCGCTGCCCTGCCGTATCAGGACAACTACACGCTGATCGTTCTGGGCTACGACCCGCCCGATCAGCCCAGAAACAACAGGTAAACAGCTATGGTAATTGAAGGGTATTGGTATACAAATATCGGCAGCCGGTCTGAAAACGAAGATTCCTGCGCCTATTTCAGTCCGGGACCGGATCAGTACTGCGCCGTCATCTGCGACGGTCTGGGAGGCCACGGCGGAGGAAAGGCCGCGTCCTCCATTGGCGTCAAGGCGCTTTCCCAGTGGCAGGCGGATGAGGCGCTGCCCTCCGGCGAGACGATTCTCGCATGGATGAACGAGGCGAACCGGAACATCCTCGCCACCCGCGCCAACGCCAACCAGATGAAGACCACGGCGGTCGCGCTGTATCTTTACAAAAATCAGGCGGTATGGGCACACATCGGCGACAGCCGGCTGTACCACTTCCACAACGGCGTCCTCGCGGACTACACGGAGGATCACAGCCTGGCTCAGCTTTCCATCAAAATGGGCGAGCTGCATTCCCGGTCGGAAATTCCGTCCTTCGAGGGCAGAAGCAAGCTGTTCCGGGTCATCGGCGACGACGAGATCAAGCCCCAGCTTCATGCGCCCATCACGCTTTCCCCCGGAGACCATGCGTTTCTGCTGTGCTCCGACGGTCTCTGGGAGCGGCTGCTGGAGGACGAGATCATGCTCGACCTTCACAAGGCCGCCACGGCGGAGGAATGGGTATATCTGCTCCGCTGCCGCGCCATGATGCGGAAAAGCACGGATGTGGACAACAACACCGCCATCGCAATTTGGACAAAGGAGTAGTCAAAATGAAAAGAATAACCGCATTCTTAGGATGCGTCTGCCTGTTTTTGTTTCTGCTCTGCCCCGCGGTCAGCGCACAGGCCGCTGAACTGAATTCGTTTCTGACCTTTCACGAGATCGTGACGGAGGAGCATCAGAATGACCTTCTCGTCTACGGCACCGTCCTTCCCGAAAACGGAAGCCTGACGGTTTCCATCGATTCCCAGCAGATCTCCGACCCCGTCCTGACCACCGTGCGTCAGGAAAAGCTGCCCACCACGGTATACTGTCTGGTGGACATCTCCACCCATATGTCCAAGGAGCAGATCGAGCAGCAGACGGACATTCTGGACATCATCAGCAGCCGCATGGGCGAGGGTGACTCCATGGTCATCACCACCGTGGGCAGCAAAGTCGTTGAGGGCGCCGTCCTCGACACCATGGACGCCCGCACCGCCGCCATCGACACTCTTAAGCGCGACGGCGTCAGAGCGGATATGTACAGCGCCATCGTGGAAGCCATGGGCAGTCTGGAAAAGAAGACCAGCTACTGCACGAACCGGTGCCTGCTGATCCTCTCCGACGGCATTCTCGCCGACGGCGGCACCACCCAGCAGCGGGCCATCGACGTGGTCAGCGCCACCTCCATCCCGGTCTACGCCATCGGTATCACCGGCAGCTCCACCTCTGCCTATTCTCTGACAAACGCCGACAACATGCTGAAAATGGCGGAGGTTTCCAGAGGCGGCATCGGTCTGGTTCCCGCCGAGGAAAAGATCTCCGCTGCCGCCGCGGCTCAGCAGGTCTGGGAAACCATTCAGGACGGCTCCGTCATCAAAATCGACCTTGCCTTCGTGACCTCCAACAGCAACAACGCCACGGTTCGCGCCGCCTACGAGCTGGGCGATACCCGGTGGGAAGATTCCGTCGCCGTTGACCTGACCACGGTTCCCGCCGCCATCCCGGCCGCTCCCACCGGCGTTACCGACCCCACCGATGTGATCGAGGAGCCGGAAGCGCAGACCTCCGTCATGGACTGGATCCGTGGAAATCTCATTCTGGTCATCTGCTGCGCGGTCGCACTGGTAGCCGTGATCGTGGTGATCGTCGTGGTCGCGGTGAACAACAGCCGGAAGAAGCAGGAGCAGTGGCTTCGGGATAGGGATCTTCCGACCATCAATAACAACCCCGTCATCGATAACAACCCCGTCATGGCATCCATCCCCTCCACCGGTGATTTTGATATTCCTACGACGACCCCCGTTCCGGACGAGCCGTGGGTCGCCACCAAGCCCGTGACCCCCAGCGGCGGCGTGACTGTCCAGATGACCGTCGCGTCCCATCAGGATGTTTCCACCAGCTTCACCCTTGCACCCCATACGCCTCAGGTTCTGGGTCGTGACGACCGCGCCGACATCATTCTCAACGCGGAAGACTACCAGCTTTCCGGCAAGCACTGCACCGTGGAATGGGACGGCAGCTACCTGTACATTCAGGACATGGGTTCGACCAACGGCACCGTCCTCAACGGCACCAATCTGAAACCGGACACCTGGAGCCGCGTAAAGAACGGCGCAGTTCTCCACATGGGCAGCTTCGACTATCAGGTCGCCCTGAATCCGGAAAAGTAAATTCACCCACCACTTTCCCGACAGCCGTGAGGCTGTCGGGAAATGCCGGTTATGGGCAAATTTGCAAAAAGGAGAAACCATATGCAATACATCCGAATCACAAGCGAAAACATTGACTCCGAGCACATCTGCTGCGCCATGTCGGGCAAGCAGAGCGTCGCGAAAAAGGCGTGGCTCAAGGAGCGGTTCGCGGAGGGGCTGGTTTTTTACCGGAGCGAGGAGTGGGGCAAGTGCTTCATCGAGTACATTCCGGCAGAGAACGCGTGGATTCCCATCGACGCGCCGGGGTATCTTTACATCAACTGCCTGTGGATCGCCGGGTCCATGAAAGGGCATGGCTATTCCTCCGACCTGCTGGGCGAGTGCATCCGGGATGCCCGGGCTCAGGGGCGGCAGGGGATATGCATCCTTTCTGCGGAGGGCAGGAAGCGGGAGTTTCTTTCTGACCCCAAGTATCTGGCCTACAAGGGCTTTACCGTCGCGGACACCTCGGACTGCGGGATCACCCTCATGTATCTGCCGCTGACGCCGTCGGCGGAAAAGCCAACGTTCAAGGAATGCGCCAGACATCCGGGAATCAAGGAGGACGGCTTCGTTCTCTACTATACGGATCAGTGTCCATTCACCTATTACTGGGTGCCCCGGGTGGTGGAAGCGGCCGCGGCACACGGCATTCCCCTGAAAACCGTCCGGATCGCAGACAAAGAAACCGCGCAGAATCTCCCCGCCCCGGTGACCACCTACGCGCTGTTCCGGGACGGTAAGTTCGTGACCCTCGCCATTCAGTCTGACAAGAAGTTCCTCGCCCTCGCGGGGGTGAAGGGCTGACGCTTTAACATAACAAGATATATTTTTTAGGAAGGAATGATAGTACAGTGACAACACACTCGAAATTGATATATGCATTAAAAGATGGCAATATCGTAAGTATTGATGATGTACCAAGCGGAAAGGAATGCGGGTGTGTTTGTCCTGCGTGCGGTGACGAGTTTATAGCGCGCAAAGGGCAGAAGCGTATGCATCACTTTGCGCACCGTTCAAATGAGGACTGCGAATATGGATATGAGTCTTCCTTACATTTGGCAGCAAAAGACATTCTTTCGCGCGCAAAGAAAATGGTCATTCCTCCCGTCTACGTCGAATTTCCGCAGTCCAGCAAGTCGAAACAACTGCTATATCTGGAAAAGAAAATTTCCTTTGATCATGTCGAACTGGAAAAACGTTTTGATGACATCATACCGGATATCATAGTATATTCTGGTGATAAATATTTCTTTATAGAAATCTATGTTACCCATCCCATTGACGATGAAAAGCTGAAAAAGTTGAAGGGGAAAAAGATTTCCACCATTGAAATTGATTTAAGCAAAGAAAAAAGAGATATTTCCGTTGAAGAATTGTCGGATATTCTGCTCAAGGCCAGCGATCGGAAATCGTGGAAATGTAATGCTGTATCTGACAAATGGTATCAACGATTTGTAGATTTCTCGGATGAATTGCCTTTAACTCGGCTCGGAGCTGGAACATATGTTGATAGATGTCCCCTTGGAGTCCCAGGCCTTAACAGGACATATTATGCAAATGTTCGAGATGAATGCATGCGTTGCAAGTATTGTATTTCTTATAGTCGCGGAAAAAATCTTCTATGTTCTGGTCGGGAGCGGATTTCAACAATAGCGGATTTTCCCATTTCCAAAGAGGAACGAGTTTCCATCAGCAATAGCCTACCGCTATAGGCGAGAAAATGCCCTTATTGCAACGTGCAATTGGTCAGCAAGAAAATTGGCGATGACCAAGGCTGGGGATGTCCTCATTGCTCGTTTTTTATTCCTGATAGCTTTTAGTATGAGAGGGTATTGCAGCCTCGTTTACCCTCTCCGTCCTCGCTCGCGCTCGGCCACCTCTCCCAAGGGGAGAGGCAAGAGGTGCGGTTCCATGATTCCACTGTTCAGGGCTGCCAGAATTCGTTCAGGCTCCGGCGCACCTTGCCGGTATAGCCCGTTACCGGGTGGGCTTCCAGCATGGAGCGCAGCACCGCTTCCTCGGTGGCCTCCGCCACGGCGCGGAAGGCGTCGTCTATGTGGGACTCGTGGATGCAGCGGAAGTTCAGGCAATCGCCCTGCGCGGGAATGCGGTTGGCGGTGGAAAAGCCTACCATGACTTCGCCGCTGCCGTGGCCGATGTAGCTGCCCAGCCGGGCAAGCCCCACGCTGCACCGACGGATGATCCGTCCCAGCTGGCGGGAGGTGACGGGCAGGTCGGTGCCGACGATCATGATGCAGCTGCCCTCGTCCGGGGCGTCCTCCCGGATGCGGCGCTCGATCTCCTTGCCGACGTTTTCCCCGCCGATGGTCAGGTCATGCAGGCACCCGTGGTTCGTCAGAACCAGCACGCCCACGGTGAAGGTCTCCCCGCCGATCTCCACAAGCCGGGAGGAGGAACCGATGCCGCCCTTCAGGTCGTGGCAGGTCATGCCCTTGCCCGCGCCCACGTCGCCCTGCGCAAAGTCCGCCGACGCGGCGGCAATGGCGGCGAAGACCTCCGCCTGCCCCACCGCCCGGTGACGGATGTCATTCAGGGATGCGTCGTTGCACTCGCACACCACGGGGTTCACGGAAAGAACCGGATATCCCCGGCGCTCCCCCTGGCGGCACATGTATTCCACTATGGCGTCGTGAACCAACCCCACGTTCAGGGTGTTCGTCAGGGCGATGGGGGTTTCCAGCGTCCCCAGCTCCCCGATCTGCATCAGCCCGGTGGTTTTTCCAAAGCCGTTGAGAACGTGGTAAGCCGCGGGCATTTTATTGCGGAAAATGTCGTCCTCGCAGGGCAGGATCACCGTCACGCCGGTTTTGTGCCGTTCATCGTCCACGGTGCAGTGGCCGACGCGGACGCCTGACACGTCCGCGATGGAGTTCCGCGGCCCGTGGGGCATACGGCCGATGTTCAAATCCATAAAAATTCCTCCCGAGTGTTTTTTTGACATTATACCGTTTCGGACGGAAGAATGCAACGGTTTTGCCATAAAGAGGGAGGTTTCCCGTGAAGCGGCAAAAAATCCCGTGTTCATGCTGTTGCGGAGGGTTGACCCCTATGTTACAATTAAAATTGAAAACCAAAAGGAAGGCGGCACCGGATGGTGCGGAAGTGTGAACCCAAATGAAAAGATGCCCCTGCTGCGGCGCGCCCTATGACGGCAAGCGTTGCCGGGAATGCTACTACGAGCCGTTTACCGAAGAAATCGCCCACGGCCTGCACACCCACGAGGGGGAGCCGTTGATCATTGAGCAGCCCGAGGACAGACCCGTCCGCCGGAGCGTCCCCACCCGGCAGGGGGCGTGCGGACAGTATTCCGGCCGGCGGAAGAAGACCAGCCCCAAGTGGCTCTGGCCGATTCTGATCGTAACCGCGTTCATGGTGGCGCAGTACGTGCTGACGGAGTTCATTACCGAAAAAGTGAGCAGCATGTCCTCCCTGTGGAGCGACGACGAGGACACTTGGGAGACGGAGCCGATCACACGCCCGGAGGATTTCCACCACCAGACCGTCCTGTACGACAAGGACGGCATCCTGGCCGTGGCCGACTGGCGGGACGGGGACACATACACGGAGGAGATTCCCGTCTACGTTCGCAACGGTTCGGACAAGGACGTTATGCTCATGAGCAGCATGGACTGCGTCAACGGCTACATGACGGAGGATCGTCTCTTTTTCATCCTGCTGGAAGCGGGACAGGAGGAAATGGCCTCGATCTGGGTCAACGATACCGACCTTGAAAGCGGAAATATTGAAACGATCGGTGAACTCTCGTTCTGCTTGGAAGTGACGGATGCCAGCGACTACAATCCGCTGGATTCTACGCCCCCCATTACCCTGCGCGCAGACAAGAACGATGTCCGGTCGGTGGAGAGCGGCGGCACGACGGTTCTGGAAGAGGCGGGCATCACCCTTACCTACACGGGCAGCGAGGGTGAGCTTTGCGAGGACGGCGCCTTCCGGTTCCGGGTAGAGAATCATTCCGAGCGGAATATCTGGCTCTACACGATGGAAACCTATGTGAACGGCGAATCCGCTGATCTGTTCCTGTTCGACGAGCTTGCGCCGGACGCCTGGGGCAAGTGCGAAATGTGGCTGTATGACGCGGGCGTGGAGCGGGTTCGGGACATCACCTCCCTGGAGCTGGTGCTGGGCGTCCTGGATCATGACACCGATGAGCTTTTGCTGGAAAGCAAGCGGGTCAGCATTCCCGTTACAAAATAGTGATTTCTTCCCCCGGCTGCTGATGCAGCCGGGGGAGCATTCGCTTCCAAAAAATCCACGAAAAAAGCAACGAGCCATTGAAAGAACGGCGGAAATTTGATACTATATAGAAAATGTGGGGCGGCCACGCGCCCGCCCCGAAAAACGATCAGGTGAAACCATGAACACCAAACAGGATTATATCGCCGTCTTCGACTCCGGCGTGGGCGGCATCAGCGTGCTGCGGCACCTGCGGCGGGTCATGCCCGGGGAGCGGTACCTCTATTTCGGCGACTCCGCCAACGCCCCCTACGGCACAAAAACCAAGGATGAGGTGGAAGCGCTCACCTTTGCCGCGGCGCGGCGGCTGATGGCGCGCGGAGTCAAGGCACTGGTGGTAGCCTGCAACACCGCGACCTCCGCCGCCATTCACGACCTGCGGGAAGCCTATCCGGATACCATCGTCATCGGCATTGAGCCTGCCCTCAAGCTGGCCTATGACCGGTATCACGGCGGCGGCATCGGCGTGATGGCCACGCCCATGACCCTGCGGGAGGAAAAATTTGAAGCGCTGATGCACCGCTACGACCAGAGCTGCCGGGTCTATAAAATCCCCGCACCGGGGCTGGTGGAGCTGGTGGAGCGGGGGCAGGCGGATTCCCCGGAAGCGGAAAGTCTTCTGCGGGAGCTGTTCGCCCCCTATCAGGGGAAGCTGGACGAGGTGGTGCTGGGGTGTACCCATTACCCCTTCGCGGCGAAGGCCATTTCCCGGGTGCTGGGAAGCGGCGTCGCCCTTTTGGACGGCGGCGACGGCACCGCCCGGGAGACCCGCCGCCGGTTGGCGGAGGCTGATCTTCTGGAAAACGGAACAGGCGAGGTCATCCTCACCAACAGTCTCCCGGACGAGTCAATTCTCGAATTGTCCCGGAAGCTGTTGGATGAGTAACAGATATGGAGGAAAAGATTATGGACGACAACATTCTGGTCATCGGCATTGCCGGGGGCACGGGCAGCGGCAAAACCACCCTGATGAACAATCTGATCTCCCGCTTTGAGGGCATGGTCACGGTCATCAGCCACGACAACTACTATAAGCGCCACGACGACATGACCTACGAGGAGCGCAGCCAGCTCAATTACGACGAGCCCGCCGCCTTCGACACCAGCCTGATGGTCTATCACCTGGAAGAACTGCGCCGGGGACACGCCATCGAATGCCCGGTGTACGACTTCACCATCCATAACCGGTCGGAGCAGACCATTCACATCGTGCCGAAAAAGGTCATCATCGTGGAGGGCATTCTGATCTTTGAGAACGAGGAGCTGCGCAACCTCATGGACATCCGGATTTTCGTGGACACCGACGCGGACATCCGCCTGTGCCGCCGCATCAAGCGGGACGTGAACAAGCGGGGAAGAACTTTGGAAAGCGTGCTGAAGCAGTATCAGGACACGGTCAAGCCCATGCACGAGCGGTACGTGGAGCCGAGCAAGAAGTATGCCAACATCGTCGTCCCCGAGGGCGGAAAAAATCTGGTGGCGCTGGACATGATCGTCGGCCGCATCCAGCGGCATCTGGAGGAAACATGAATTACGAGAGTCTGATTTTTGACATTGACGGCACCCTCTGGGATTCCCGTGCGCTGGTGGCGGAGGGCTACAACATCCAGCTTAACAAAGAGGGGCTTTCCCGGTACTGCATCACGGCGGAAACCCTGAAACCCCTGTTCGGCCGGGTGATGACGGAAATCGCCGACGTTCTGTTTGCCGACTTTCCGGAAAAAGAGCGCTACGCCCTGATGGCGCGGTGCATGGAGACGGAAAACCGCCACCTCCACGAAAATCCCTGCCATATCGGCTACCCCGGCGTCCGGGAGACGATGGAAGAGTTGGCGAAGACGCACCGCCTGTTCATCGTCAGCAACAGTCAGCAGGGCTATCCGGAGCTGTGCATTTCCAAGCTGGGGCTGACCGGCTGCATCACCGGCCATCTGTGCTTCGGCGACACCGGCACCAGCAAGGGAAAGACCATCCGCACACTGATGGAGAAATACAACATCACCTCCTGCGCCTACATCGGCGACACCCAGGGGGATTACGAGGCCACGGTGGAAGCGGGCGTTCCCTTTCTCTGGGCAAGCTACGGCTTCGGCACCCCGGCAGGGTACGCCGGGAAAATCGATTCCTTTGAGGATTTGCTGAAGCTGTGAACGTTACGGAGGTTCCATGAGTATTTCCATCGACACTTACTGCCTGCAATGCCTTCTGCGGCGGAACATCGCCCTTGCCCAGACGCTGGGGACGGAGGAGCAGGCAATGGCCTTTGCCAAAGAGATCATGAAGCTGTATCTGGCCGCGCCGGAGGGGGTGTCCTCCCCCTGGTTCGGGCCCCAGATCGCCGACCTGCTTCACGAAATGTACGGCCTTGACTACGACCGTTTCCGTCAGGAAAAGCTGGATTCCAACCGCTTCGTGCTGGAGCGGCTCCCCATGATCCGGAAAAGGGTGACGGAAGCCAAGGACCCGGTTCTTGCGGGGCTGCAATTTGCCATTCTGGGAAATTATCTGGACTTTTCCGCCTTGCAGGGGCAGGTCAGCTTTGAAAAGCTGGAGGAAATGCTGGATAAGGCGCTGGAAATGGAGCTGGACGAGCAGGTGTACGCTTACTTTTGCCGGGATTTACGCCGGGGCGGGAAGCTGGTGTATCTGACGGACAACGCCGGAGAGATCGGCTTTGACCGGGTGCTGGCCGAGGCAATCGCGGCGGCGTATCCGGATATTTCCGTCACCTTCTGCGTCCGGGGCGCCATTGCCCAGAACGACGCGACCCGGGAGGACGCCGCCGCCGTGGGAATTTCCTTCCCGGTGATCGACAACGGCAACCGGGTGGCGGGTACCCAGCTGGATCTGCTGAGCGAGGAAGCCGCCGCGGCGCTGTCAGGCGCGGACGTGATTCTCGCCAAGGGCATGGCCAACGCGGAGACGATGCTGGGCTGCGGGTACAACGTGTACTACGCGTTTCTGGTAAAATGCCAGCGGTTCGTCACCCGCTTCGGCAAGCCCATGTTCACCCCCATGCTGGTGAAGGAACGGGAGTAAAAAATTCCTCTGCTGCGGTGGCAACAGAGGAATTTTTGCAGTCAGGAATGGCGCTGGGTGGGCTGGAGGTAGCATTCTGTGCTCCAGCTGAAACAGCTATCGTACTCGACGGTCAGATAGACGGTCTTCTTGCCGTCCTTCAACTGGACGAAGCACACGCCGTTTTCGTCAAAGAGATCGGTGATGTCCATACTCTGATCTTTGTAGTAGACCCACACCGTTCCGTCCTCCCGGTAGGTCACATCGATTCTGTTCTGAAGGTCTTCCAGAAGCTCTTCCTCCGTCAGAGGGCGCTCCCGGCCAAAGGCGTCGATGGCCACGCCGCCGCCCCCTTCGCTGTGTACCCCGTCGGCAGCTTCGTAGGTCAGCTCGTAGCTGCCGTCCTGAATTTCCAGAACGGCGTCGGTCTGATCGCCGTAGCACCAGAGCTGGATGGTTCGCTGAATGCCGCCCACGTCTTCCGCGTAGCAGACGCCCGCCATGGCAAATACCGCAATCACCGCGGCGCACAGCAGCACCGCTTTCCGCAGGGAAAAATGCTTTTTCGTTTCCATACGTTTTACCTCCGTCAAAATATCCTCGGAGGCATGAAGCACGCCGAAGGCACGCCGGTATTTTTCCTTATTCGTCATCGTTCCACGCCTCCATCAGTTTGGTTTTCAGGAGCTGCCGTCCCCGGTTCAGCTGGCTTTTGACGGTGCCTTCCCGCGAGTGGAGAATCTCCGCGATCCGGGCGACACTGTAGTCCTCGTAGTAAAACAGGTGGATCACCGTCCGGTACTTGGCGGGCAGGGACATGACCGCCTCAAAGAGGGACTTATCCTCCGGCGCTTCAAAGACCAGCGTTTCCATATAGTCCTCCCATGAGACCCGGTGCTTTTCCCAGAAGGAACGCTTCTGATCTCTGGCCCGGTTGATGGCGACCCGCAAAAGCCATGCGCGGATGTGATCCTCGTCGGTAAATTCCTTATTGTAGGAACAGTATCGCAAGTATGTATCCTGCACCGCGTCGTCGGCGTCCGCCTGATTCCCTCTGACGCTGAACGCCGCAGAGAAAACACGGTCGCCGTATAAGCGAAAGGCATCCTCAGCTGACAGTTTCATATGTAGCCCCTTTTTGTTGGGGGGAAACTCTGGCTCAATCGTCTTCGGCTGAGCAGCGGATCTTTTTCCCCAGCTGTGCGGTTTCAAAAGCGGGAAATACACAAAGTATTCCTCCGCTTTGGAAACCTTCATCTGGTGAAAAATCTCTCGCTGTCAGCTCTCGCCGATTGATCCAGAGCTTCCCCGTAGAAGTACTTCTGCCAATAGAACGTATGAGAAGCGGAAAAGGTTGCGTATTCTGGAAAATTATTTTTGAGTATTGTATCATCCGAAGCGCTTTCCTTCAAGGGCGTTTTCCGCCGCTGATTGGGCAAAATGTTGAAAAAAAGTCCCGGAATTTGTGAAAACCCTCTTGCCAAACAGGAAAAACAGTGATATAATCCTAACGTAAACAGGTAGAAGGTAGGAAAGAGAGGCGCGAGCGCCTCTCTTTCTTGCTGATTAAGGTCGTGTCTGAGAGCGGGTGAAAGCCACCTTTCGGACAGACTCAGGGAAAGGGTGTATCCATGAAAGTTACCGAACAAGTGGCGGCCTTCGCCGAACCCATCGTGAAAGAACACGGCTGCGAGCTTTGGGACGTGGAATACGTCCGGGAGGGCAGCGAATATTTCCTGCGGCTGTATATTGACAAGGACGGCGGCGTGGACATCAACGACTGCGAGGCCATCTCCCGCGCCGTTGACCCCATTCTGGACGAAAAGGACCCGATCCCCGGCTCCTACCATTTTGAGGTTTGCTCCGCCGGACTGGAACGGGTGCTGAAGCGCCCCTCTGATTTCCAGAAATATCTGGGCAGCCCCATCACCGTCAAGCTCTACCGCCCCAGAAACGGCATGAAGGAAATTCCCTGCGTCCTGCGCGGTTACGAGGACGGCAGGCTGACCGTGGAAGCGGGCAAGGAAACCGTAACGTTTGAAAAATCCGAGGTCGCGCTGGTGCGGCTTCGCGTGGAATTCTGATAGGAGGACAGAATAAAATGGCAAGAAAGACAGCCAAGAAGCAGGCGGAAGCCCCCAAGGTGGACATCGGCGCGGAGATCTTCGCGTCTCTGCGGGAGCTGGAAAAGCTCAAGGGCATCCCTGTGGACTATATGGTGGAGCGTCTGAAGCAGGCGCTGACCAACGCCTACCGCAAAGACCGGGAGGATCGCCGGGACGTCCCGGCGGACAATGTGGTGGTCGATCTGAGCGAGCATGGACTTTCCATGCACATCGTCAAGACCGCCGTGGAGGAAGTGGAGGATACCGCCCTGGAAATCCCCATTGACGCCGCCCGGAACTATAACCCCGACGTTCAGGTGGGCGACCCGGTGAACATCCCCGTGGACATCCAGAAATTCGGCCGCATCGCCGCCCAGACCGCCAAGCAGGTGGTCATTCAGGGCATCCGGGAAGCCGAACGGGGCGTGGCTTACGAAAGCTATTCCAACAAGGCACAGGAGCTGATGACCGGCACCGTGCTGCGCATCGACCCCACCACCGGCGATATGTTCCTGCGCATCGGTCAGGGTAATGACACCTCCGACGCCGTGCTTCAGGCCGGCGAGCAGATCCCCGGCGAAACCCACCACGAGGGCGACATGATCCGGGTGTACGTGCTGGAGGTTCACAAGATGGGACGCGGCCCGCTGATCCACGTCTCCCGCACCCATCCCAATCTGGTGCGCCGCCTGTTCGAGCTGGAGACCCCGGAGATCGCCGACGGTCAGGTGGAGATCCGCAACATCGCCCGGGAAGCCGGTTCCCGTTCCAAGATGGCAGTTCGCGCCGCCATGGAGGGCATCGACCCCGTGGGCGCCTGCGTCGGCCCTCACGGCGGACGTGTGGGTGCCGTCGTGAAGGAACTGGGCGGCGAGAAGATCGACATCGTGGTGTGGAGCGAAGACCCCTGCCAGTATGTCCGGGCTGCCCTCAGCCCTGCGGATGTCATTGACGTCAGCCTGATCCCCGGCCAGAAAGCCTGCCGGGTGATCGTCCCCGACGACCAGCTGTCTCTGGCCATCGGCAAGGAGGGTCAGAACGCCCGCCTGGCCGCCCGCCTGACCGGCTACAAGATCGACATCAAGCCTGCCTCTCAGGCAGAACCTGCCGAGGAGACGGAGGAAGCATAAAAATTCAGGGCGATAAGGAGGCAGTTCGATGCAGAAGAAAATTCCCCAGCGGCAGTGTATGGGCTGCCGGGAACGGAAGGCCAAACGGGAGCTGATCCGGGTCGTCCGCAGCCCCGAGGGCGAGGTCAGTCTGGACTTCGGCGGCAAGAAAAACGGCCGGGGCGCGTACATCTGTCCCAATCCCGAGTGCCTGAAAAAGGCCATCCGCTCCAAAGCGCTGGATCGCAGTCTGGAAGTGACCATCCCGGAGGAGGTCTACCAGCGGCTGGAAAAGGAGATGGAGAATGGATAAGGCGCTGCAATATCTGTCCATAGCCCGCAAGGGCGGCATGGCGGAGCTGGGCGAGGAGCCGGTAGGCGCGATCGCCCGGGCGGGAAAGGCGTACCTGATTCTGGTAGCCGCCGACGCTTCCGACCATACATGGCGCCGGGCGAAATCCTTCGCCGCCGGAACCGACCAGCAGTGCGTCCGCCTGAAATCCACCAAAGAGGAAATGGGCTTTGCCATCGGCCGAACCAGCCTTGCCATCGCCGCCGTGACGGATGTCCGGCTGGCGCTGACCTTGCTGACGGCGCTTGGCGAACCGGAGAAAAACCGGGAAGCTCTGGAAGTGCTTTCCGCCAAGGCTGAAAAGGTAAAGAAGCATCAGGCCGAAGCGAAAGCCCATGTAAAAAATGTGCGAAAAGGGAAAAAGAAGCAGTAGTTTTGAGTAGTAAGCAGAGCGCAGAAGCGCATATCCCCTGCGTTCCGCTTTCCGCTTGTCATATTTTGGAGGTGCGTTTTATCGTATGAGTTTAGTGAAGTATCGTTTGAAGGAGGTCGCGGCAGACTTCGGCGTTGCGCCGAAGGTGATCGCGGACATCATCTCCAAGTATTTTCAGAAGCCCAAGTCCAATACGCAGGTGCTCACCGATGAGGAACTGAATCTGGTGTTTGACAGCATGACCCAGACCCACCAGATCGCGTCGCTGGAGCAGGTGTTTGCCGTGAAGCCCGCGCCCAAGGCGGAGCCGCCCAAGCCCGAAGCCCCCAAGGCCGAGGCTCCCAAGCAGGAAGCCCAGCAGGCCGCGAAGCCCCAGCAGGCGAAGCCTCAGTCCCAGCCCCAGAATCAGAACCGTCCCCAGCAGCCCGCCGCGCCCAGCGCGCAGCCTGCCAAGGCAGACAAGCCCAAGGAGCCTGAACGGAAGCGGGAGCGCCGGGTGGTGGACACCTCCGCCGTGCAGGTCAACGCTGGACGCTTTGCCGACGTGGACAATCTGGTCTCCGAGAAGGTGCAGAATTATCAGGGCGGCAAGCAGCGCATCGGCGGCAAGAAGGGTCAGCAGGGCAATAAACAGCAGAATGGCAAGTTCCGCGGCAGCAAGTCCCGGAGCGAGGAGCAGGAGAAAATGCGCCGCCTGCAGATGGAGGTCGCCCGGAAGGCACCTCTGACGGTGAAGATCCCCGAGGAGATCACCGTGGGCGAGCTGGCTTCCCGGATGAAGAAGACCGCCGGAGAGGTCATCAAGTGCCTGATGAAGAACGGCGTCATGGCCGCCATCAACCAGAGCATCGATTTTGACACTGCCGAGTTCGTGGCCACTGAGATGGGCTGCAAGGTGGAGAAGGAAGTCACCGTCACCATCGAGGAGCAGATCATCGACGACCACGTGGATACCGCCGAAGAGCTGGAGACCCGCGCCCCCGTCGTGGTGGTCATGGGTCACGTTGACCACGGCAAGACCTCCCTGCTGGACGCCATCCGCAAGACCTCCGTCACTGCGGAAGAAGCTGGCGGCATCACCCAGCACATCGGCGCTTACACTGTGGACGTGAACGGGAACATGGTCACGTTTTTGGATACCCCCGGCCACGCGGCCTTTACCTCCATGCGTGCCCGCGGCGCGAAGTCCACGGACATCGCCATTCTGGTGGTTGCCGCCGACGACGGCATCATGCCCCAGACCATCGAGTCCATCAACCACGCCAAGGCTGCGGACGTTCCCATTATCGTCGCCATCAACAAGATGGATAAGCCCACCGCCAACCCCGACAAGATCAAGGAGCAGCTGACCAAGTACGACCTGATCCCCGAGGAGTGGGGCGGCGAGACCGTCATCTGCCCCATCTCCGCCAAGACCGGTCAGGGTCTGGACAATCTGCTGGAAATGGTCATCCTCACCGCCGAGGTGCTGGAGCTGAAGGCCAACCCCAACCGCCGCGCCAAGGGCGTGGTGATCGAAGCGCGGCTGGATAAGGCCCGCGGCCCCGTGGCGACGCTGCTGGTGCAGAACGGCACGCTGAAGCAGGGCGATATCGTCATCGCCGGTACCGCCGTCGGCCGTGTCCGTGTTATGACCAACGACAAAGGACGCACCGTCAAGACCGCCGGCCCCTCCGTGCCTGTGGAGATCACCGGCCTTGCCGACGTGCCCACGCCGGGCGACGAGTTCAACGCCGTCACCGACGAGCGTATGGCCCGTGAGCTGGTGGAGCAGCGCCGTCAGGCGCAGAAGGACGCCCTGGCCAAGATGAACCAGAAGGTCACGCTGGACAATCTGTTCGCCAAGATGCAGGAGGGCGAAATGAAGGAGCTGCCCCTGATCGTCAAGGCCGACGTGCAGGGCTCCGCCGAAGCGCTGAAATCCTCTCTGGAGAAGATCTCCAACGAGGAAGTCCGCGTCCGTGTCATCCACGCGGGCGTCGGCGCTATCAACGAAAGCGACATTCTGCTTGCCTCCACCGCAGGCGCCATTGTGGTGGGCTTCAATGTCCGTCCCGACGCCGCCGCTGCTGCCAGCGCCCACCGCGCCAATGTGGATATGCGGTTCTACCGCGTGATCTACGACGCCATCGACGAGATCGAGGCCGCCATGAAGGGTATGCTCGCGCCCAAGTTCGAGGAAGTTGTCATCGGCCACGCGGAAGTGCGCATGACCTACAAGGTCAGCGCCATCGGCACCATTGCCGGCTGTATGGTCAAGGACGGCAAGGTCACCCGGGATTCTCAGGTGCGTGTTCTGCGGGACAACATCGTCATCCACGAGGGCGAGATCGGCTCCCTGCAGCGCTTCAAGGACGCGGTCAAGGAAGTCACCGCCGGTTACGAGTGCGGCATGAGCGTCGTGAAGTACAACGACATCAAGGAAGGCGACATTTTCGAGTGCTTTGTCATGCAGGAAGTGAAACGCTAAGTTATTCGCCGTGCCGCACATAACGCGGCGCGGCGAAAACCGTTATTGCACAGAGGGGAAACCCCCGATGTGCTGCTGAAAGGAGTACCCAATGTCATCCAACCGAATCAATCGGATCAATGAGGAGATCCAGAAGGAGCTGTCCGCCCTGCTTCGTACCGTGAAGGACCCCAGAGTGCAGGACACGATGATCTCCATTACCCGGGTGGAAACCACCCCGGATCTGCGCTATACCAAGGTATACGTCAGCTTTTTGCAGGAGGAGCGGGTGAAGGACGCCATGGCGGGGCTGAAATCCGCCGCCGGATACCTGCGCCGTCAGCTGGGGCACAATTTGCAGCTGCGCTACAGCCCGGAGATCGTCTGGTCTGAGGACGATTCCATCACCTACGGCGCGAGAATGCTGAAGCTGATCAACTCCCTGGAGGTCAAACACGATGAAGATTCTGACGAGAGCTGATGCGGCGCGTTTTCTTCTGGAACACGACCATTTTGCCATTTTGTCCCACCGCCGTCCGGACGGGGACACCGTCGGCAGCTCTGCCGCCTTGTGCCGGGGGCTGCGGCAGCTGGGCAAGACCGCCCATGTGCTTGTCAACAAAGAAGTGACGCCCCGATTTGCGTGGCTCCACGAGGGGCTGACCAAGCCATGGGTGGAGAAAGGCGACACCATCGTCTCGGTGGACGTGGCGTCTCCCGAGATGCTTCCTGCGGATTTCCGGCCGCTGCTGGGGAAGATTGCCCTGCGCATTGACCATCACAGCTCTGCGACCTCCTTTACGGAGCAGGAGCTGGTGGACGGGGACAGCGCCTCCTGCGCCGAGGTGGTGTGGGACGTGCTGGAGCTGATGGACGTCAAGGCCGACCGGGCGCTGGCGGAGGCGGTGTATGTGGGCGTTTCCACCGATACCGGCTGCTTCCGCTTTTCCAATACCACGGCGCATACCTTTTCCGTGGCGGCGCTTTGCACCCGGGCAGGGGCGCGGATCTACGAGCTGAATCAGGAGCTGTTTGAGACGAACACGCTGGAGCGGCTGAAGATGCAGGCGTGGATCGTGGAGCATCTGGAGCTGCTGCGTGGCGGCGAAATGGCTATCTGCGCTATCCCCCGTGCCGTGGAGGAGGAGATCGGCGTCAACGAGGACGATATGGACAACATCTCCAATTTCCCCCGCACGGTGGCGGGCGTGCGCATGGCGGCGACCCTCCGGGAGACGGTGGACGGGGAGACGAAGCTGTCCGTCCGGGCAGTCCCCGGCTGCGACGCCACGGCGGTCACCGTCCGTTTCGGCGGCGGCGGCCACAAGGGCGCGGCGGGCGCGTCCATGAAGCTGCCTCTCGATGAGGCCGTCAAGGCTGTGGAAGCGGTCATGTTAGAAGTGAACTGAAATGAACGGAATTGTGATTATCGACAAGCCCGCCGGGTGGACGAGTCAGGACGTAACGGCGCGGCTGCGGCGGGTGTTCGGCACCCGGCGCATCGGCCACGGCGGTACGCTGGACCCCATGGCCACCGGGGTGCTGCCCGTATTCGTGGGGCGCGCCACCCGGGGCGTAGAGTTCTTTGAACACGCCGAAAAGACCTACGAAACGGAGCTGCTTCTGGGCATCGCCACCGATACCGAGGATACCACCGGCACGGTGCTTTTTCGCCGGGAGGTCAGCGTGACACAGGAGCAGCTGGATGGGACGCTGGAGCGCTTCCGGGGGGAGATCATGCAGATCCCGCCCATGTATTCCGCGCTGAAGGTCAACGGCCAGAAGCTGTGCGACCTCGCCCGGAAGGGCAGGCAGGTGGAGCGTCAGCCCCGCCCCGTCACCATCCACGAGCTGACGCTGCTGTCCCGGGAGGGGGATACCCTCCGTCTGCGGGTGCGCTGCTCCAAGGGCACATATATCCGCACCTTGTGCGCGGACATCGGCGAAGCCCTGGGCTGCGGCGGATGTATGCAGGCGCTGCGCCGGACGCAGGCCGGGGAATATACCATCGCCGAGGCTGTCCCCTTACAGCAGCTGCTGGAATCACCGGAGCCGGAAACCTATCTGCGGGACGTGGACACCATGTTCCGGGGCTATCCCGGGGTGAAGCTCACCGTCAATCAGGAAAAGCGGTGCCGGAACGGCAACGCCTTTTCCGTCAGTCTTCCCGGCGGAACCTACCGCGCTTACAGCCAGTCGGGAGAATTTCTCATGCTGGCGAAGGTGGAAGACGGCGTTATGTCAACCATAAAGAGCTTTTTTGACGTACAATAAAAGAACGGAACGGAAAGCCCCGGCCTTTGCCGCAAGCTTCCGTTCCTGTCAGGTGAACCAATGAACAAGACGATTTATGCCCTTGGATTCTTCGACGGGGTACACGTAGGCCACGCCGCGCTGCTTGACCGGTGCAAAACCCTAGCGCGGGAAGAAAACTACCGCGCCGGGGTCGTGACCTTTGCCGCCCATCCGGATACGCTGGTGCTGGGGAACACCCCGCCCCTCATCAATACGCCCTACGACCGGGAGAAACTCCTTCGGGAACGCTTTTCCATGGAGCAGGTCGTGACGCTGCCCTTTGACGAGCAGATGCACACCATGCCGTGGCGGGATTTTCTTCATATGCTGATACGGGACTATGCCGCCGCCGGGTTCGTCTGCGGCGAGGACTTCCGCTTCGGCTACCGGGGCGAAGGAAACGCGGACGCTCTGGAAGGATTCTGCCGGGAGCAGGGACTTGTCAGCGCCGTGGTGAACGACCAGATGATCGATGGCATCCGGGTGTCCAGCACCTACATTCGCCGCCAGATCGAGACGGGAGACATGGAGACCGCCGTGAAATTCCTGGGACACCCCCACATTCTTTCAGGCTCCGTCGTCCACGGACACCAGCTGGGACGGCGGCTGGGCATCCCCACCGCGAACCTGCGCCTGCCGGAGGGGCTGGCAGAGCCGAAATTCGGCGTCTACGCCTGCCGCGCCGTGGTGGAGGGCAAGCGGTACTGCGCCGTGACCAATATCGGCGTCCGACCCACGGTGGAGGGGCGCAGCGTCACGGTGGAGCCGTGGATTCTGGATTACGACGGCGACCTGTACGGCCGGGAAATCAGGCTGGAATTCTACCGTTTTCTCCGCCCGGAGCGGAAATTCCCCTCTCTGGACGACCTGAAAGAGGAAATCCACCGCAACGCCGGGGAAACGAGAGCCTACTTTGGGGAATAACCCCTTGTTTTATGCCGCGAAATGCGCTATAATAAAGCATCATTCAGAATTGGGAGGACGACGCCATGCCGCTGCACGACGATGAAATGAATATGCGCCGTGAAAAGCGGGAAGCCCAGCGCAGAAAGCAGCAGGCCGAGGCTAAGCGGCTTCGTATCACGCTGATTCTGGCGGCGGTGGTGCTGGTGCTGTGTACGGCGGGGATTGTGTTCCTCACCAGCCGTTCCGACAGTTCCCAGACGACAGTGGCGGCGGAGACCCGTCCCACCCAGAAGCCCACCCAGGCGACAGAACCGGCCACCCGCGCTCAGAAAAGCACCAAAACCACCATCCACATCAAGGCGGCGGGTGACCTGAACGTGACCAACTCTGTAATCAACGCCGGTGTAGCCGTGGGCGGTTACAATTACACCCGCGCCTTTATGGACGTGGCGTCAACTCTGTCCGACGCGGATCTGACGGTGCTGAATCTGGAGGGCAACATCTGCGGCGAACCCTATGGCAGCGACACCACCTCCGCTCCCCGGGAGCTGCTGGAGGGTCTGCGCAACGCGGGCGTCGATCTGATCCAGATGGCCAATTCCTGCACCATCAACAACGGCCTGATTGGCCTGACTTCCACCCTGCAAACCATCCGGGCAGCGGGCTTGGAGCCGGTGGGTGCGTTCGCTTCGGAGTCCGAGTTCCAGCAGTCCAAGGGCTACACCATCACGGAAGCGCAGGGCGTCAAGGTTGCATTTGTGGCCTTTACCAAAGGCCTGGGCGGCCGGGGACTTCCCGCCGGAAACGACAATCTGGTGAACATCCTCTATGAGGACTACGCCAGCACCTACGACAAGATCGACCGCACCCGCATCACCAGCGTTCTGAAGGCTGTGGAAGCGGAGAAGCCGGACATCACCATCGCTCTGCTCCACTGGGGCAGCGAATACAACGACGACATCAGCGACACCCAGAAGAGCATCGTCAACCTGATGAAAAAGCAGGGCGTGGACGTTATTATCGGCACCCACCCCCATACGGTGCAGGCCATCGAGTACGATGAGCTGGCAGGCACGCTGGTGGCCTATTCTCTGGGGGACTTCTTCGGCGACGCCTCCCGGGGCGGCACCAATTACTCCATCATTCTGGATTTGGAGATCACCAAGGATTCCAGTACCGGCACCACCAAGGTGACGAATTACAGCTACACACCCATTTACACGGTCAGCGAGGCGGAAAGCGCCGACGGCGACCGCCGTGTAGTGCGCATCGACAAGACGGTGGAAGCATGGGAGGAAAATTATCTGGACAAGGTGAGCCAGTCGGCGAAAGAAAGCATGGTCTACGCGCTGGATCGTATCGAGGCCCGCATCAACCCGCCGGTGGAGGAAAAGAAGAAGTAATCGCGGAAACGTTCCGTGCCACAAGAATATGTGTTATGGAAACTCCCATGTGCTGCGGCACGTGGGAGTTTTTGAGCCTGTAAGGACGGTCTCTTGATATCGGGGTTGACATGTGATATACTGGAAACCGGATAAATAAATCGGAATTTGAAGGAGGGCTGGAATGAATGGGCGTGTTCAGTTTTTTTAAGAAAAGCAAAGTGAAACTGACCGATGAACAGAAAAAGTGGAATAAAATGTGGGATTTGTGGGTAGAAGATCGTACCGACTCTCCCTATTCAGAATTGATGACCTATCAAAGCGAAATCAACAATGGCGGACATGACCAATATTTCTTCAATATCGAGAATTCGGGCAATTTGCAAAAGGAAATGGCGGTTTTGAAAACTGTTTTGCCCGCAAAGCTGCGAGACAATTTACAAAATGCATATGATGCATATTTGAAGCTAACGAATGAAGAATCTGACGAGCAAGCAGGAACGATACTGAGTCAATATGATGATGAGTTTTATAAAGTCGAAGAAGATATCAACCGCATACTAAGGGAGTATGCATCTCAAATAGAACTATAAATTCCGATTTGTCGGTTTGATTTACAGGCGGGATACACTGCCCCGCGCCCCAGCCGGATTTTCTGCATAAAAAATTCCCCGCTTTCGGTAACGAAAGCGGGGAATTGCTATTGAACCTTACTGGTTTGCCATTTCCTTCAGGGCGTCCTTGCGGCTGAAGTTGGCGCGGCCCTTCTCGTCGAAGCCCATGAACTTCACCCAGGTCATGTCGCCCAGGTTCAGCACGTCCTCCACCTTCTCCACGCGATGGTTTTCCAGCTTGGAGATGTGAACCATGCCATCATGGCCGGGGGCGATCTCCACAAACGCGCCGATGGGCAGGATGCGCACGACCTTGCCGTAGTACAGCTTGCCCACCTCGGGAACGAAGCAGATGTCGTCCACCATCTTCTTGGCGGCGTAGGCGGCGGCGGAGTCAACGGCGGAAATGAACACGCTGCCGTCGTCGTCGATGTCCACCTTGGCGCCGGTGTCGGCGCAGATCTTCTGGATGGTCTTGCCGCCGGAACCGATGACCTCGCGGATCTTGTCCACGGGGATCTTCAGGGACAGCATCTTCGGGGCGTACTCACTGACCTCGGGACGGGGCGCGGGGATGGCCTTGAGCATGACCTCGGACAGAATCTCCAGACGCGCCTTGCGGCAGCGCTCCAGAGCATCGGCGATGATCTCCATGGTCAGGCCCCTGTTCTTCAGGTCCATCTGGATGGCGGTGATGCCCTCGGTGGTACCAGCGACCTTGAAGTCCATTTCGCCGTGGAAGTCCTCAACACCCTGAATGTCGGTAAAGGTTCTCCACTCGCCGGTCTCCTGATCGGAGATCAGGCCGCAGGAAATACCGGCCACGGGGCGCTTGATGGGCACGCCGGCGTCCATCAGAGCAAGCGTAGAGCCGCAGATAGAAGCCTGAGAGGTGGAGCCGTTGGAGGACAGAACCTCGGACACCACACGGATGGCGTAGGGGAACTCCTCAACGCTGGGGATCACGGGCAGCAGAGCCTTCTCGGCCAGCGCGCCGTGGCCGATCTCCCGGCGGGAGGTGGAACGGGCGGCACGGGCTTCGCCGGTGGAGTAGGCGGGGAAGTTATAGTGATGGATATACCGCTTGGTATCCTCGGGGTAGATGGTGTCGATCTTCTGGGCGGCGGACAGGGTGTTCAGGGTGCAGATGGAAAGCACCTGCGTCTGACCGCGGGAGAACAGGCCGGAGCCGTGGACTCTGGGCAGAACGCCGACTTCGGCGTCCAGAGGACGGATTTCGTCCATGCCACGGCCGTCCACACGCTTGCCCTGAAGCAGCCACTTCTTGACGACCTTCTTCTGCATCTTGTACAGGCAGACCTCGATATGGGTGTCGAAGTCCTCGTACTTCTCGCCGAACTTCTCCTGGAAGTCCAGACGGGCGGCGGTCAGGCGCTCCTCCCGGACGTTCTTGTCGGGGGTGTCCAGAGCGTACTCGATCTGATTCAGGCCGTAAGCCATCAGATCGTCCAGCAGCTCGTGGTTGACGGCGGCCTTCTCGAAGGTGAACTTGGGCTTGCCGATCTCGGCGACGATGGAGTTGATGAACTTGACGATCTCCATGTTGGCCTCGTGGGCGACCCGGATGCACTCGTAGACGATGTTTTCAGGGGCTTCCTTGGCCTCGGTCTCGATCATGACCACCTTCTCGAAGGTGGAAGAGATGCACACGAAGCAGTCGGCGGCGTCCCGCTCGTCAGAGGAGGGGTTGATGATATACTTGCCGTTCAGATGGGCGACGTTGGTGGTGGCCACGGGACCGTTCCAGGGAACGTCGGAGCAGGCAATGGCGATGGAAGCGCCCAAGGACGCCACGATCTCCACGGGGTTATCGTAATCGTTGGCAAGAACGGTGCAGGTCACGACGGTGTCGTTGCGCAACTCCTCGTCAAAGAGGGGACGCATGGGGCGGTCGATGATGCGGCTGTTCAGGATGCCCCGCTCGGAGGGCTTGCCCTCCCGGCGGTTGAAGGAGCCGGGAATGCGGCCCACGGAATACATACGCTCCTCGAACTCGATGGTCAGGGGGAAGTAGTCGATTCCGGCCTTGGGGATGGGGTTGCAGGTGACGGTGGTGAGCACGACGGTGTCGCCGTAGCGGCAGATGCACTCGGCGTCGGCCAGCTCTGCGACCTTGCCGGTCTCAACGGTAAAGGGACGGCCGCCGATGGAAGTCTCAAACACATGGTGGTTGGGATACTGTTTTCTGGTGATCATGGTTTATCCTCCTGTCAGAATGAAGTTCCACGGGAGGTTTAGCACTTGAAGCCGCGGCCAAACGCGCGCTCGGCAGCGCCTTCAACTGCTAAACTTCGCTCCCGTGTGCGGGGAAATGCGGGGATGGGGAAATCGTGAAAATGGGCGGACCGCTGGCGGGCCGCCCATTGTTCGTGATTACTTACGGATGCCCAGACGAGCGATGATGGCGCGATAGCGGTTGATGTCCTTCTTGGCCAGGTAGTCGAGCAGGCTGCGGCGCTTGCCGACCATCATGAGAAGGCCGCGGCGGGAGTGGTTGTCATGCTTGTGCTCACGCAGATGCTCGGTCAGCTCGTTGATGCGGGCGGTCAGGATCGCGATCTGGACCTCGGGGGAACCGGTGTCGCCCTCATGGGTCGCATACTCGGCGATGATAGCGGTTTTCTTTTCCTTCTGGATCATGGGAATACTCCACCTTTCAAAATATTATCCAACGGCTAAGTCCGGGCGGGCGGAATGCTCCTTCCGGAGCGGTCTCCCAGAACTGAGCGCGTGGATGTACCGGCAAAATTACCAGCCGTAATATCGTAGCATAGAATGACGGAAAAGTAAAGAATTATTTTTTGCTCGCGTCGCTTTTCTGCGGGATCCCGGCGCTTTCCGGCGCGCGGAAATCCAGTGTGATGGAGGCAAGCTCTGTCTGCAGCGGGTGATAGCGCACACCGGCGGCGTCCAGCATGCGCTTCGAGGCGCGGATGTTGGCCGTTTCGGCGTATTTGTCGGAAAAATAGATGATCTCCCGGATGCCGCTCTGGATGATGGCCTTTGCGCACTCGTTGCACGGGAACAGGGCCACATATAGCCGCGCGCCGCGCAGCACGCGGCCGCCTGCGTTCAGAATGGCGTTCAGCTCCGCATGGACGACATAGGGATACTTTGTCTCCGCACCCTCGCGCTCCCACGGAAAAACGTCGTCGCTGCAGCAGCAGGGCAGACCGTTATAACCGGTGGAGAGGATGATGTTGTCCGGCGAGACGATGCAGGCGCCGACCTGCGTGTTCGGGTCCTTGCTGCGGCGGGCGGCCAGCAGGGCGACGCCCATGAAATACTCATCCCAGGAAATGTAGTCGGTTCGTTTCATCGCGGCTCCTTTCGGACGGGTCAGGCGAGAAAGCGCAGGGCCTTCACGCCGGTCAGGGCGAGCGTCACGAGCAGACCGGCAATAAGCACGCCGGCATAGATGGCGGGCAGAGCGCGCTTCAGCCGCATCTCCATCAGCGCGGCGACGAGGGCGCCGGTCCAGGCGCCGGTGCCGGGCAGGGGAATGGCGACAAGGATGCACAGACCGACCAGCTCGGATTTGCGCACACGGCTGCTCTTGCGGTCGGCGCGGCGCTCCAGCGAAACGGCAAGACGGCCGAGACGAGGATAGCGCTTCATCCAGTGCAGGATCTTCCGCACGAACAGCAGCAGGAACGGGACGGGCAGCATATTGCCCAGTGCGCTTGCGGCGAAGGCCAGCCAGGGATCCAGTCCCTGCGAGATGCCATAGGGGATGCCGCCGCGCAGCTCCACGACCGGCAGCAGCGAGATGAGGAATGTCATCACGCATTTGCCAAGGACGGTGCCGAACAGCCAATCGATCATCGTTTCAGCTCACCTTTCAGAAATGTACCCTCAGTATAGCATACGACGTCCCCGATTGCAACAAGAAGAATGCCTGACGGAAGTCAGGCATTGCAGACTGTCAAAAAACTGCTTGGCCGAAAGTCTCGGAGGGACTTTTTTGGCAAGCTGGAATGCCTGACCGAAGTCAGGCAGTGCTGTTACGGCAGCGCATGGACGAGGATGCCGATGTTGCGCCGGTAAATTTCGTCGAACTGGGAAAGCGGCAGCGGATTCGTGCCGAGACCGGCCTCGATCGTATAGCCGGGGCGACGGAAGTCCTGCAGGAACCAGTCCTTATAGCCCGCAAAGCCCGAGGCGAACGGCGTGTCCTCCAGCCGGTAGCCGCTGACCCGCGCCAGCCGTTCGCCGAGCTCCTGCGCACCGGGCGGCGCATAGTCCTGAAAGCGCCAGTAAATTTCTTCTCCCTGGGTGTGATAGGACAGCGTGACGTCCGGCCGGATGGCCTGAGTCAGAGCTGCCATAGCAGCCGTTTCCGGCTGGTCGAGCGGCGAGGCCCCGACATAGTCCCGAGGGGCCGGGCCGGTGAAGCCGAGCGCGAATTTGTTTGTGCGCGCCTGCTCCCAGCCCGCGGGGTAGTTCAGATTGAGGTCCGTCCCCGTCAGATTCGCCTTCCAGCCGCCCGGGAACGGAATTTCCGGGAAGCCTGCCGCGATGCGCTGCGCTGCCTGATACTGTTGGCTGCCCGGCCGGATGGCCCCCGTGACGAGGTCGACGCCGTCCGGGTTCACCATTGGCACGAGCCACAGCGTTGTGCGCCGCCAGAGCTGCTGGGCATCCATGCCGAGGATGCGCCCCTCCGTCGCCACAGCATAGGCGTATTGCTCCAGAAACAGCAGCAGGACCGGTGTTGTGATCCACTCGTTCGCATGGTGGCTGGCGTTATAGAGCGCACAGCGCGGCCCCTGCCCGATGCGCAGGGCTGTGACGGGCCTGCCCCACGCCGTCCGGGTAATGCATTTCTGTGACAGGAACGGATAGCGCACGAGAAGTCCCTGCACGCAGATCTGCAGCAGCTCCGATGAAAACGGGACGTCCGCCGGCACGACGGGGAAGCCGTAGGGCACGTTCAGATATTGCCCCGGGATGAGCAGATTTGGGTTCTGGTTCGGATTGGCCGTCAGCATGGCGCGGACGGATGTGCCGCGCGCCGTGGCGATGCGGTAATAGGTGTCGCCGGGCTTGACCATATAGCGTTCATAGCCCAGCAGCAGCGGCGTGAGCCGCTGCATGGTCAGAATATCCTCCTGCCCGGACGGATACAGGCCCTCGCGCCGCTGGAATTCCTCCAGATCGGCGGCACCCGCCCGCTGCAGGGCAAGCTCGGTCAAGCGCATAGAAAATTCCCCCTCCGGGACATATCTATGCCGGAGGGGGAACATTCATGTGCAGCTTGTCAAAATAAGCTCCTTCGAACCTTCTCTCCGAAACTTTCGGCCGGGCGGTATTTTCGACAGTCCGGCAGTTGCTTCAGGAGTTCTCTTCCGGGGCCTCGGGAGTTTCGTTGTCCGCAAAGTCCTCTTCTTCCGCAGCGGTTTCGGTTTCCGGCTCCGTCTCAGGCTTGGCCTCGGGTTCGGCTTCGTCCTCAGACTGCTCGCCGGCAAGCTTGGTCTTCGCGGCTTCCAGCTCCTGACGCAGGCGGTTGATGCGGCGGAACGACTGGGAGATGCGCTCACACAGCGGGTCGTACTCGGCGTCATCCGGCTCTTCATCCGTGACGTAGTCCTTGTAGTAGACCTTACCAAGCTGCGTGTAGCAGCGGCGGATCTTGTCCTGCTCCGCCAGAATGGCAAACTTCTTCTTGGAGATCAGCGCGACGAGACGCGCGGTCTGGGCTGCGCCGGCCGCAACGTGGACGGCCTTGCACTTCAGGGTTTCCATGGTTTCCTTCATAAAAGATCACTCCTTTGATTCTTCGGATGATTCGGTTTCCTCAGATACTCCGTCCTCCGGCTCAGATGCTGCATCTTCCGGTTCGGCGATCTCCTCCGGCTGCGCCTCTGCGGCCTTGGCAGCTTCTGCCGCTGCCACGCGGTTGACCTGCATCTTCGCGGGGTCGTGCCTGACAAAAATGGCCTGATACAGCAGAATGCCAAGCGCCAGCAGCATGGTCACGGCTGCAAGCAGCTGGCTGACACGGACCGGGCCGAGCCACAGGCTGTCCGTGCGCAGGCCCTCGATGACCATGCGCCCTGCGCCGTACCAGGCGAGATATGCAAGGAACATCTGACCGTCGAATTTGCGCTTCTTTGACAGGAAGTGCAGCACGACAAAGCCGGTCAGGTTCCAGACGGACTCATAGAGGAACGTCGGGTGGAAATACTGCAGCTCACCGTTCTCGACCAGGCCCATGCGCAGGAAGCAGGTCGTCACGCTGCCATGGGCTTCCCGGTTGAAGAAGTTGCCCCAGCGGCCGATGGCCTGCCCGAGCAGCAGACCGATGCCGGTCAGGTCCAGAAAGGGCAGGACCTTGAGCTTCCGCACGCGGGTATAGATCAGCATGCCGAGCACCGCGCCAATGACGCCGCCGTAGATGGCAAGGCCGCCGCTGCGGATGTCGAGGAAGCGGTACCACGGGATGCCGGGGCCGAAGAACTGGTCCCACTCGAAGATGACATAGTACAGGCGCGCGCCGACGATGGCGGACGGCAGGCAGATGAGCACGAGATTGAGAATGTCGTCCTGCGTGACGCCGAACTGCTTGGCCCGGCGCAGGCAGTACGTCACGGCGAGCAGCACGCCGATGGCGATGATGACGCCGTAGAATTTGATCTCGAAGTTTGTTCCCGGGATGCAGAAGCCGTCGGGCGGATTAATGCCCTCAATGCCGAGCCCGGGGAAGCTGATGGGACTGGTTAAGAAGATGTTCATGCGGATTCCTCACTTTCATTGGGAAGAATGATGCTGAGCGCGGCGCGCTCCGGGCGGATGACCTGCCGGATGAATTGCAGCACGTCCTCGGGCGTGACGGAAGCGTAGGCCTCCGGGAAGGAGAAGTAATCCACGCCGTCGAAGTGGTAGGCACACATACGGTAGCACACACTTTCAAAGCTGTCAAGGTCGCGGGTGCGGCGGCCGAGCGACGAACGGATGAGCCGGTCAAACAGCGCGCGGTCAAAGCCCGCGCGGGACAGGCGCTGCGCCTCGTCCAGAATGGCGCGGAGCACGGCGTCCGGGTCGCGGCTGTCGCCGCCCGCGCTGAACAGGCAGGCATCGCGCACGCTCTCATATCCGGCGGAAAAGTCGGAATTGATGAGGCCCTCGTCATACAGGCGCGTGTAGAGCGCCGAGGATTCTCCTACGAGAATTTCGGCAGCCAGATCGCCGATGATCTCGCGGCGCATGGACTCCAGACCGCGGGCAGGCGGCTCACATTTGAAGCCGAGGCAGAACGTCGGCATGGCGATCTCCATATGCCGGACTGTGCGCTTTGTCGGGCAGGTCATGGCCTCGGCCGGGCCGTAGTCCCGCACGGGGACCGGCTCTGCATGGGCGTTTGCGGACTCCGCACGCGCGATCTCCTCCACCAGCGCAGGGTCGACATCGCCCGTCACGCAGAGCATGAGATTTGCGGGCGCGTAGAATGCCGCATGGCAGTCCTGCAGGACCTGCGGGGTGATCTCACCGA
>ERZ773241.412-NODE-412-length-48007-cov-10.718448_pt1 | contig 48007 bp, 37 predicted proteins | sample MGYA00580989_ERZ773241 | MGnify/ENA primary metagenome ERZ773241 (study PRJEB29015, sample SAMEA2737804) | human gut metagenome | biome: human gut; feature: human-associated habitat; material: faeces | place: China | collected 2012 ... | reverse complement strand
GCGAAAAATCCCTCGCTGTTGGTCATATTCCCGGTTTTCAGATAGACCCTAAAATAGGTTCCGGGAAAGACTTCGGTTTTTCCCGGATACCCGTATCAACGGAGTCTTCTCATGGGAAATTTTAAGAACAAAGTTGTGTATCAAGTCTACCCCAAAAGCTTTTGCGACTCCAACGGAGACGGCGAAGGCGATCTGAAGGGCATTACCTCCAAGCTGGACTACCTGCAGGAGCTGGGTGTGGAACTGCTGTGGAGCACTCCCTTCTTCCCCAGCCCCCAGCGTGACAATGGCTATGACGTTTCCGACTACTGCGCAGTGGATCCCCGGTTCGGTACCATGGAGGAACTGGAAGAGCTCATCGCCGAAGCTGATAAGAGAAACATCGGCCTCATGTTCGATATGGTCTTCAACCACACCTCCACCAAGCACGAGTGGTTCCAGAAGGCTCTGGCCGGTGACGAAAAGTACCAGAACTACTACATCTTCAAGGACGGCACCCCCGATAAAATCCCCACCAACTGGGTGTCCAAGTTCGGCGGCCCTGCCTGGGAATATGTGCCCTCTCTGGGAAAATGGTATCTGCACCTGTTCGATGTAACTCAGGCAGATCTGAACTGGGAAAATCCCGAAGTCCGTGAGGAACTGAAGAATGTTCTGCGGTTCTGGAAGACCAAGGGCGTTAAGGGTTTCCGCTTCGATGTGGTAAACCTGATCTCCAAGCCTGAGATTTTTGAAAATGACTATATCGGCGATGGCCGTCGTTTTTATACTGACGGACGTCATGTCCACGAATTCCTGAAGGAAATGGTTCGTGATGCAGGCATTGCAGATATGACCACCGCCGGTGAGATGTCCTCCACCAGCCTGGACAACTGTGTCCGCTACACCGCTCCCAAGGAACAGGAGCTGAGCATGGTCTTCAGCTTCCATCATCTGAAGGTTGACTACAAGGATGGCGATAAGTGGAGCCTAATGGCCGCCGACCTGATGAAGCTGAAGGATCTCTTCTGCACCTGGCAGGAGGGAATGCAGGCAGGGGACGGCTGGAATGCCGTATTCTGGTGCAACCATGACCAGCCCCGGGCCGTCAGCCGCTTCGGCAACGAGGACAAGTACTGGAAGGAATCCGCCAAGATGCTGGCTGCCGCCATCCATCTGATGCGAGGTACTCCCTACATCTATCAGGGTGAAGAGATTGGCATGACCAACCCTCACTATACCTCCATTGACCAGTACCGGGATGTGGAAAGCCTGAACTACTACCGGATCCTCATGGAAAACGGCAATACCTCCGAAGAGGCTCTGCAGATCCTGGCAGAGCGCAGCCGCGACAATGGCCGTACTCCCATGCAGTGGGACGACAGCCACGCCGCCGGTTTCACCACCGGTACTCCCTGGATCTATCCTCCTGAAAACTACCGTCAGATCAACGCTGCCGCACAGATGAATGATGAGACTTCTGTCCGTGCTTTCTACAAGAAGCTGGTTCAGCTGCGTAAGGAGATGGAAGTTATCTCCGAAGGCAAGATTGAATTCCTGATGAAGGAAGACGAGAGCGTTCTGGCTTACCGCCGTTATACCGATTCCCAGGAGATGCTGGTGATGTGTAACCTTACCAGTGAAGAAGCCCCTGTAACCCTGCCCCAGGGCTGGGAAAATACCGATGTTCTGATCGCAAACTGGGACAATGCCACCGCCCTCACTGATCTGACTCTGCGGCCTTACGAGTGCTTGGCTCTGATCAAGTAATATAGAAAGAAGGAAATAATATGATGCATATATGCAGGCTCGTGCTGCGGACATCAAGGATGTGGCCAAGCGGATTCTGAATAATCTGCTGGGTGTTGTGGACGGAGGAATCCGCTCTGATGTTCCGGTTATTTTGGCAGCGGACGATCTGGCTCCTTCTGAAACCCTGCAGCTGGACAAGTCCAAGATTCTGGGATTTGTCACCATGGGTGGTTCCGGTAACTCTCATACTGCTATTTTGGCCCGTACTATGGGTATCCCTGCTATCTGCGGTGCTGGTGAAGCTCTGGCAGAAGGCTACAATGGCCGTGTTGGCTACATTGATGGTGAAACTGGTCAGCTGATCATCGATCCCGACGCTATGACTCAGGCTGCTCTGAAAGAAAAATATGAAAAACAGCAGGAAACAAAGAAGCTGCTGGAAACCATGAAGGGCCAGGAAGATATCACTCTGGATGGAAAGAAGATGCTGCTGTATTGCAATATCGGTTCTCCCGAGGATGTGGCTGCCGTTCTGGCAAACGATGGTCAGGGTATCGGTCTGTTCCGCAGTGAGTTCCTTTACTTAAGTGCTTCCGATTACCCAACTGAGGATGAGCAGTTCGAGGCGTACCGTAGTGTTGCTGCTGCCATGAACGGCAAGCGTGTTGTGATTCGTACTCTGGATATCGGTGCAGACAAGCAGGTGGATTATTTCGATATGAAGGAAGAAGAAAATCCTGCCCTGGGTGTTCGCGCTATTCGTATCTGTCTGAATCGTCCTGAAGTATTCCGCACCCAGTTGCGCGCTCTGTACCGGGCATCTGTTTACGGTAAAATTGCCATTATGTTCCCCATGATCACTTCTGTCTGGGAAGTCAAGGAATGTAAGCGTGCCTGCATGAGCGTTATGAAAGAACTGGAAGCCGAGGGTATTCCCTATGACAAGGATACTGAGCTGGGCATTATGATCGAGACTCCTTCCTCTGTATTTGTGGCCGAGGAACTTGCCAAACTGGTGGACTTCTTCTCTGTTGGCACCAACGATCTGACTCAGTATACCCTGGCCTGCGACCGTCAGGCAAACGATCTGGGTAAGTTCTATGATCCTCATCATCCCGCTCTGCTCCGTGCCATCAAAATGGCTGCCGATGCTGCCCATAAGGCTGGCATCTGGATCGGTATCTGCGGCGAGCTGGGTGCAGACATTTCCATGCTGCCTACCTTCCTGGCTATGGGTATCGATGAACTGTCTGTATCTCCCTCTGCCGTGCTGCCTGTTCGTGCAGCCATCCGCCAGAGCATTGCTCAAACTTGCACGCTGGAGATGCTGGAGTGCTGATGCATGCTTGAAATACTTAAAGCCAATGTGTTAATTGCATATCAACAGCTGGAGAAGTATCAGCTGGATCGCTACGGTAGAGGTGTTGTGTCTGCAATAGACCGTAACCGGGATATGGTTGTCATAAAGACTGCACAGCAATCTGTGCTAGTTTCTCTCAAAGATGACAATTGGGAGCGGGGACTGGATGCTGAAACTATCTCAAGCATCAGGACTCACATTGCTCTTTACAGAGCATTTCCCCAGATTGGCGGTATTGCAAGGCCTCATGCGCGTAATGCTATAGAAGCCCCAAAAATTCATGTTAACATTTTACCCTGAAAATTCAAACATTACAAGCGCTAATATAGCGAATAAAAAGAAATGTTCACTTTTGCCCGAACTTTTTCGTCCGAGATCAAAAGTGAACATCACTTCTGTATCTGTTCAACACTTTAGATGCAGACGTTTTGGGGGTTGGCTCTGTCTACATATCCGCGAAAAGCAAAGCAATTTCCGTTCGCAAATTCCGACATGCCTTAGCCTTAACTATCTTCATTCCAACTCCATTCTGACGTAAGCACCACATCAGCCCCCCTTCCTGGGAGGCAGATGTGGTGTTTCCCGGGTGCGTTTTGCGACGCGCCCTTTTTTATTTGCCGGAACAAAAAGGTCGCTGAAATACAAATAAAGTCGCCAGCGCCCATTTACAGAATGCACTGTAAAGATGGATAATAAGCACAGCAAGTTGGTCATATCGACCAACGGCGGAGGCAAAATACAGGGGTTACCGTATTGCAATCCCGCCAAAAAACTGTACAATATGGATAGACGACCGACAGCTCTGATGCAAATCCCGGATGGCGGAAAAATACCATCGCGCGACGCTGTCCGACCTTCTTCACCGGCGGATATCTGTATGTACGCCGAAACACGTTCAACAAAAGTAAGGAGGATCAACATGAAAAACAAACTTGCAAAACTGCTTGCGCTGCTTCTGGCCGCCGCGCTTCTGACGGCGTGCATGGCCGGCTGCACAGGAAAGACCGAACAGCCCGCAAAAGCGGAGGCAACTGAGAAGGCAGAGCCGGCAAAGGACAGCACCCCGGCGGACGAAGAAATCACTCTGACCTTCTGGCACACCTACGGCGACGCGGAAGAAGCCCAGTTTAAAGACGTGGTTCTGCCGCTGTGGGAGAAGGCTCATCCGAACATCAAGATCGACGCGGTGCGCCAGGACGGCGGTCAGTTCCACGAGATGATCGTCACCTCCTTCGGCACCGGCATGAGCCCCGACGTTGCCCGTGTTGACATTGCCAACATCGCAGCCTATGCCAAGCAGGGCGGTCTGGTTGCCCTGAGCGATTACGCGGACTTCGCGGAGATTTCCGGCGATTATCTGGACGCGCCCCTGTCCACCAATCTTTACCAGGGCAAGTATTACGGTCTGCCGCTGGACACCAACTGCAAGGCCGCAGTCGTCAACAAGAACGTGCTGAAGGAAATTGGTCTGGATGATGTTCCCGAGACGATGGAAGCCTTCATCGAAGCTGCCAAGGATCGCGGCACCTACAGTCTGAACGTTTCCGGCGTGGGCGACTGGGATATGTACCCCTACTTCTGGCTGTTTGGCGGCACGTTGACCGACGACGGCTTTACGAAGGCGACCGGCTATCTGGACAGCGATGCCAGCATCGCCGCCATGAACAAGCTGATCGAGCTGCACGACCAGAAGATCTTCACCATCCGTGACGTGGACGGCTCCGTGGATGCGTGGGACGGCATCAACAGCGAATATGCCATGTTCTTTGAAGGCCCCTGGTACTTCGGCTCCTATGATGACTGCGAAGCAAAGGGCATCGTTGCCGCGACCATTCCCACCTATGAAGGCCGCAGCGCTTCCGTTGTCGGCGGCGAGGACATCGCTGTTTTCTCCACCAGCAAGCAGAAGGACGCCGCCTATGAATTCGCGAAATTCATGACCAGCGAGGAAGTACAGCTTGCCATGCTGGAGGCCGGTCAGCTGCCCATCCTCAAGTCCCTTGTGGAGAACGACGCAGTCAAGAATAACCCGGTGTGGTCGGTTTACATGAAGCAGATGGAATCCGCCAAGGCGAGAATTCCCTCCCCCAACAACGCCGCGATCCAGGAGATCTGGAGCGAAATGGTGACCAGCATCTTCGTAGAGGGCGCTGACGCTGCGCAGGCGATGCACGACGCCGCCGCAAAGATCGACGGGCAGCTTTCCTAAGGGAAACTCTGAATACCAAAATATCAGGAGCGCAGAGCCGGAGGGTTCTGCGCTCCCTTGGAAAAAAGGAGGCAGCGCCAATGAAGCTGCTGCAGCATGAACCATCCCCGGTATGTGGAAAATCATCCGTCAAAAAGGGCCTTCGGGCCTATGCGGCGGCAGCACCCTTCGTCCTTCCCGGCCTGCTGCTGGTGCTGGCGTTCGTCATCTATCCGATGTTTTTTACCATCCGGATCGCGCTGTCTGAGTACAGGATCGTGCAGGGCGAGATCACGTTCATCGGCCTGGAAAACTTCAAGAACGTTCTGTCCGGCGGCTCCCGCTTCTGGTACGCTTACCGGAACAATTTCCTGTACGCGCTGGTGACGGTGCCGTTCATTCTGCTGGGCGGAATGCTGTTTGCCTACCTGATCAACAACCTCAGGCGGGGGCAGACGATCTTCCGCGTCGGCTTTTATCTGCCGGTCATCACTTCGTGGGTCATCGTCAGTCTGGTGTTCCAGTATATGTTCAATAACTCCGACCGCGGCCTGATCAACTACCTGCTGGTGGATGTGCTCCACGTCATGGACGACTATGTGCCCTGGCTGCTGCGGGAATGGTCGGGCAACGCGGCAATCTGGCTGATGGGCATCTGGAAAAACGTGGGCTGGTCGATGCTGGTCTACCTCGCGGCATTGCAGGGAATTCCTAAGGAGCGCTACGAGGCGGCAGAGCTGGACGGTGCGGGTCTGTGGAAAAAATTCTGGCATATCACGATGCCGGGACTTCGCCCCACGACCTTTTATGTGATGGTCAATATGATCATCGGTTCCTTCAACGTTTTCATCCAGGTCATGATGCTGACCGGCGGCGACCCCAACGGGAAGACCTCGGTGCTGCAATACCTGCTGTATGACAGAGCATTCAATCAGTTCGAATTCGGCGAGGCTTCCGCCATCGGCATGATCTCCGCCGTGACGATCGTTGCGCTGACGATCATTCTCAATCGCGTCTTCAAGCTGGACAACGTGGAACAGGAGGGATAGAAATGAAGCTCCGCGGCAAAAAAGCAACGGAGATCCTCGGGCAGACGGTTTTGTGGGTCATTCTGATCGCATCGCTGCTGATTTTCTCCGTTCCGTTCTTCTTTATGATCACGAACTCCTTTGAGGAGTTCAGCTATGTGCTGCCCTATCCGCCGAAGCTCTTCCCCACGCGGCTGGACTTTTCGGCGTACCGGCACATTCTCAGTATGGACATTTTCCCGACGGCACTGGCAAACAGTGTGATCAATACCGTCATTACCGTTATGATCTCGGTATTTGTTTCGACGCTTTCCGCCTACGGCTTTGCCTGCATCCGTTTTCCCGGGCGCGACAAGCTGTTTGCGGTTTACCTGTTTACGCTGATGATGCCGGGTTTTTTGAATATCATCCCCCAGTTTCTGGTGCTTAAGCAGCTTACGCTTCCCGGCCTGCCCAACGGCCTGATCGGCACCCGGGCGGGACTGATTCTGATCTACGTTGCGACCAATGTCTGCGGGCACACCTTCTTCCTGCGCAACTTTTTCCGCAGCCTGCCAAGCTCGCTGGCGGAGTCGGTGCTGCTGGACGGCGGCGGTCACAAGGACATTTTCTTCCGGGTAATGCTGCCCCTCTCTGCCCCGGCGGTGGGCACCATGACCATTTTTGCCTTCCAGGGCTTCTGGGAGGAATACTTTACGGCGAAGGTTCTGGTGGGCGCGAATGAGAAAATGATCACCTTCCCGCTGCTGCTCCAGCGGCTGAACGGACAGTATGCGACACGGTGGGAGTGGGTGTTTGCTGCGTCAATCATGGCGTTGATCCCTGTGATCGTTCTGTTTGTGGTTTTCCAGCGGAAAACGGTCGTGGGCGGACTGACTCAGGGAGCAGTGAAAGGATAAGCCAATGCAGAAAATCACCTGCCATTTTGACAAAGCACAATATTTGCCCGGCGAGCCGGTTCGGCTGATCCTGCCGGCGCATTCGGCGCTTCTTTCAGCGACGTTCTTCCGTATGGAGCGTCCGGTCACGCTGCAAGCCGTTCGGGAGGACGACACACTGGTCTTGACGGATGTGCCGGTGGGCGGCTACGGTGTGCGCATCAGCACGGAAGACGGCGTCTGGGAAGGCGCGTTTGATGTGGTTTCCGACCGCAGAACCGAAATTCGCTACGGCTTTCTGTCTGATTTTTCCTCCGGCGACGGGGACAGGTTGGATGTGGAGTGGATGCGGGATCTGCATCTGAACGCAGTGCAGTTTTACGACTGGATGTACCGGCACGACCGGCTTCTGCCCCCCACCGAGCAGTATGACGACCCGATGGGACGCCCGACGGATTTAAGCGTCATCTCGAAGAAGATCGAACGCTGCAAAGCCTGCGGCATCCGGCCGCTGGCCTACGGCGCGGTTTACGCGGCAACAAAGGACACCTTTGCAGCGCACCCAACGTGGGGAATGTACACGATGGGCGGTCAGCCGATGACCTTTGCCGGATGGCTGTACTATATGAATGTGGCGTCCTCCTGCGGCTGGGCGGAGCATATTGTGGAGGAATTCCGCAGTGCCGTGCGCTTCGGCTTTTCCGGCATCCACATGGATACTTACGGCTTTCCCAAGCGGGTCTGGGACGCGGAGCACCGCCCCGTGGAGCTGGCGGACGAGTTCCCGTGCCTGATCAATGCGGCGGCGCAGGCCGTCCGCGAGGAAGCGGCCGACGGCGGCGTGATCTTCAACGCCGTCAATAACTGGCCAACGGAAACCGTCGCCGCGGCGGCACAGGACGCGGTGTACATCGAGGTCTGGCCGCCCCACGATACCTATTTTGACCTTTACCGCCTGATTCGGGAAGCGCGGCTGCTGTCCCACCGGAATGTCATCCTTGCCGCCTATCTGAAGGCGTTTCAGGGGGAGGATATGGACGCGGCAGAGCGCTCATTCCGTCTTGCGTGGGCGGTGATCTCTGCCTCCGGCGGTACGCAGCTCGTTCTGGGCGAGAACCGCAGCCTGCTGCGGGACAGTTATTATGTCAACTACGCCCACCTGCGGGAAAGCTTTCTTCCAATCGTGCAGCGGAATTGCGATTTTCTTGTCAGATACAAGGATTTGTTATATAATGATCCCGGTATGGATATTGGCAAGACGGCCTCTGGCGGCATTAACGAGGATGTCCGTTTCTTCTCCGATGCCTGCGTTTTCTCCACGGACGGACAGGCGGACACGGTCTGGACGCTCCTCCGCGAATCCCGTGACCGGCTGACCCTCCACCTGATCAACCTGACCGGCAACAACGCCATGTGGAATGAGGGAAAGCGGGAGCCGGTATTGGCAGCGGGCATTTCGGCGGCCATCCGCCTTGACCGGCCGGTGCGCGGCATCTACTGTGCCTCGCCGGACAGCGAGTGTCTGGCGGCGCAAAAGCTTCCCTACACGGCGGAGCAAACGAAGAACGGCTGCATCTATACCGTAAAGCTGCCCGACGTGCGCTGCTGGACTGCCGTGTGGGTGCAACTGGAGGAATGACGATGCTTCTGTCTTACAATGCAGATTTGCTTCCCCGTGTACGGATGCTGGGGCGGATCAACTACACCGAGCCGTGGATTCACTTTTCCCGGACGATCGATGAGTATGTCCTGTATGTGATCCGTGACGGGAATATGTATCTGCAGGAGGACGGCATTTTCTATCACCTCAAGGCGGGGGATTTCTTCCTGCTTGAGCCGGGGCTGTGCCACGAGGGTTATCAGCGTGCGGCCTGCAATTATTACTATGCCCATTTCACCCACCCGGAAATGGCGCGGGTGGAGGACGAGGACGCGGCCATGTCGCTGCTTGCGGAAAAGCGCAGGCTGAGCCTTGTGAGCTACAATCTGGACGAAGCCGACCCCACCGACCCCATCACCTATCTTCCGAAGCAGTTTCACCTGCCGGGCAGTGAATTCAATACGATACTCCGCACCGCGCTGGACTGCTACAATGCCCGGGAGGAGCACTACAAGCGCCGCACCGCCGCGCTGCTGCATTCGTTCTTTCTGGAAGTGGCACATGAGCACCTGCTGGCGCGGGGCGCTGCTCAGGGGAAGAAACTGAAAAAGTCGGAAGTCGTGGCCGAGCGGCTGCTCCATTACCTCAACGAAAATTATACGCGGCCGCTGTCGAGCCAGGAGATCGAAGACGTCTTCGAGATGAATTTCGACTACATGAACCGTGCCTTTTCCAAGCTGACCGACGCGCCGATCTTTACATATCTCAACACGCTGCGCATTTATAACGCCCAGCAGCTGATTGCGACCACGGATCTGCCGTTTCAGGAGATCGCGTACCTGGTGGGGATCGACGACCGGTATTATTTCTCAAAGCTGTTCCGGAAGAAAACGGGCATGAGTCCCTCGGAGTATTACAAGGAAGTGAGGAACCGCGGCGATGCAGAGAGACTATAGAACCGCCGGCTTCGTGCGGCTGTGCTTTGAAAAGCTGCTGCCGCTGATGGTGCTGAATCTGCTTTTTCTGCTGACCTGCCTGCCGGTGCTGACGGCTCCCGCAGGATGGACGGCATTATGCCGCGCCTGCCAAAGTCTGCTGTTGGAGGAAAATCAGCCGTACCGCCGCTTTCTGAACAGCTTCCGTGCCAATTTTCTCCCGTCGCTTCCTCTCGGGCTGCTCTTTTTCGCCGGCCCGGCGGCAATTCTTTACGGCGGCTGGTTCTATTTCCGGCTTACAGAGGGGGCGGGAGTCGGGGCGGTGCTGGCCTGCTTCTGCCTGATTGGCAGCTATCTGCTGTGGTGCATCGGCGCTCTGGCATTTCAGATGCAGGCGCGGGTGGAGCTGAAGCTCCCGGCGCTGCTGAAAAACGCGATTTGCCTGACCTTTCGCTGCCCCGCTCTGGTGCTTGGCTGGCTGCTGCTTGCCCTTGCGCTGACGGCGGTAATGGCGCTTCTGCTGCCCTACAGCCTGCCCTGGCTGGCGCTGCTGGGCGGGTCACTGCCCTGCTTTACGGCGGCGCGGGGCACGCTGCCGGTTATTGACGATCTCATTGTGAAGGAGTGAACGATTCCATGAAAAACCCATGGTGGAAGGAACGTGTGTTCTATCAGATTTATCCCCGCAGCTTTCAGGATTCCAACGGCGACGGCATCGGGGACATCCCCGGCCTGATCTCCCGGCTGGATTACCTGCAATGGCTGGGCATCGGTGCGGTATGGCTCTGCCCGGTCTACGACTCGCCCAACGACGATATGGGCTATGACATCCGCGACTACCGGAAGATCATGTCCGAATTCGGCACGATGGAGGACTTCGACCGACTGCTGGAGGAAATGCACCGGCGGGATATTAAGCTGGTCATGGATCTGGTCGTCAACCATTCCTCGGACGAGAACGCATGGTTTGTCGAATCGAGAAAATCCAAAGACAATCCCTACCGCGACTATTACATCTGGCGCGACGGACGCGGCGGGAAGGAGCCGAACAACTGGTCATCCTTCTTCACGCCGTCGGCATGGAGCTATGATGCGGCGACAGAGCAGTGGTATCTGCATCTTTTCGGGGAGAAGCAGCCTGACCTCAACTGGGAAAATCCGAAGCTTCGGGAAGAAGTCTATGCCATGATCAACTGGTGGTTCGACAAGGGCGTGGACGGGTTCCGCATGGATGTGATCAGCCTGATTGCCAAAGCCCCCGGCCTGCCCGACGCCAGCGGCTCAGGCTACGCTTTCCCGGGCGAGCATACGGCCTTCCAGCCGGCACTGCATTCCCATCTGCGCGAGATGCGCAAACGCTGCTTTGACGGCCGGGATTGCATGTGCGTAGGCGAAACGACCTGCGTCACTCTGGATAATGCGAACAGTGTCGTCGGGGACGGAAGGGAGCTGGATCTGCTGTTCCAGTTTGACATCATGGACATCGACGGCGAAGACGGGAAATGGAACGTGATCCCCTTTTCTCTGAAAAAGTTCAAGGCGCTGACTGCCGCGTGGCAAAGCACACTGGACTGGAATACGCTGTTCTGGAGCAACCATGACCAGCCCCGCATCGTATCCCGCTGGGGCTGCACCGCATCGGAGACGCTCCGGCAGCGGAGCGCCAGAATGCTGGCTGTGGCCATGTATTTGCAGCGGGGGACGCCCTTCATTTATCAGGGTGAGGAGATCGGCATGACGAATTATCCCTTTGCCGATGCCTCGCAGCTGCGGGACATTGAAAGCCTGAACCTTCTGAAAGAGGCAAAGACGGACGCGCAAAAGGCGTGGGCGTGGAACGGCATCCGGCACAAGGGGCGCGACAACGCCAGAACGCCGATGCAGTGGGATGGCACGGCAAATGGAGGCTTCACCACAGGAACGCCCTGGATCGCCGTAAATCCAAACGCTGTCGAGATCAATGTACAGCGCGCCCGGGAGGACGAAAACTCCATCCTGCACTTCTACCGTCGCCTGATCGCTCTGCGCAGAGAAAGCGACATCCTCAAATGGGGCGATTTCCAGCTGCTTATCCCCGATGACCCGCAGCTTTTTGCCTACCGCAGAAGCCTTGATGGGGCAGATATCACCGTCTGGTGCAATTTCAGCCCCGATCCTTGCCAGCTTCCCCAGCCGGTTACCGGAACGCCCCTGCTCTCGGAAGCCCTGACCCACACCACACTTGCCCCCTACGGCTTCGTGGTTATTTCCGGGCAATGACAATCCCGGCGTGATAACAGATTTGGGGTGAATTTCTCTGTTATACTAATTCTTAATTAAATGCTTTAATTAAGAATTAGTATGACTCGTCGGTAAAATAAAAATTGGCCGGAAGAAGTTATCCAATGAAAAAGGGCTTAGTCCCTCATCCATTTCTGTAGCTAAAAAAATAGGCAGGACGTGACCGTCCTGCCTATTTTTTAGCGATTGTCATATTGCCTCGAGCATCTCAACAGCATATTTGCCAGTGTCCCGAATCAGATGGATGTACGTATCTAATGTGATCTTCGTGCTCGAGTGTCCAAGCAGAGTGGAAATTGTTTTGATGTCAATCTATATGCGAAAGAAAATAGAAATGTCGAAAGAAAGCTCAGAAAGAAATTAAATTTTTAACCCCAAAGCAGGCCGGGGTTGCAGCATCTAAAGTGTTGCAAAGACACAAAAGTCCTGTATGCTGTAAGATGCGTACAGGACTTTTTCTTTCCAATTTCTATAGTATAAGCACCTTTACAGATACCGGTCGATCTGTTGGCGCAGCTGCGATAGCTTTTCCTGTAACTTCTGGCGATTCTCCCGAGCATTCAGACGGTTTTCCTGTATCTCGTCATGCCACTGGCGGACATCCTCGTCCATGGCAGCGCGCAGCTGCTGGGGAATGGCACGGAGGCGGTTGATGGCATCCAGCGACTCTGCCGTGTCCAGCAGCAATTCGTCCACCCGGGTGTCGCGCTCTGGATATACCCCTCGGCGGAAGTTGTCCAGCACCACCTCATAACGACGGCAGGCATTGGCAACGGAAGTGTCCCATGAGATGTAGAGCTCCCGCCGGGCATTTTCACCTACCTGCCGCAGTAACTCTCGCTGGGGCAGCAGGCGGCGCAGCGTCGCTGCCATGGAAGCGGCGTTTTCTTCAATGAAAAAGCCGTTGCGCCCATCAGTAACGTCCTCGGCGGCGCAGCTTCCGGCGATCAGCACGCTGGCAAGGCCGCAGGCCGCCGCCTCACGCACCACAAGACCGTTGGTATCAAACGTGGAGGGAAACAGAAACAGGTCGGCGCGGCAATACCATGCTCGGATAATTTCCCGGTCATAGCAAGGCGGCAGAAAGAATACCTTGTCGCCCAGACACAGTTCCTCGGCATAGGCACGGATGGCCTCTCCATCGGTGCCCTTACCGATGAACACCATGCGGAAGTCCTGCCCCTCGCCTTTCAGCTGTTTCAGCGCGTCCAGAATGATCCGCAGTCCCTTGTACCACATCATGCGTCCCACAAACAGTAACAGCGGCACACCCTCCGGCAGGTCAAGACCTTCGCTTACGGCGCGTATCGTCTCCTCCGGAAGGCGATCGGCTGGAATGTCCACGCCATTGGGCATGACGATGTAGTCTCCCTGATAGCCCAGAGATCGGAGATTTTCTCCTGCGCCGCGGCTGACTGTCCATACCTCATCGCAGGCGGAGATGTTCTCCACCAGCAGCCTGATGGAGGCCTCCTGCAGCCGCTTGCTGTGAATGGCATTGGCAATGTCGATGTCGAACTTGGTGTGGTAGGTGAACACCAGCGGCACATGCAGCCGCTGCCGCAGCATCCGGGCGAGGATCGTGGAAGTGACGGGACAGTGGCTATGGATCAGGTCAATGTGACGCCCCTCAACCTGTGCCATCAGCTCCGGGGACAGGGGCAGACCTGCCCGGTAGCCAACCAGCTTTGTCACATCGATACTGGGATAGCGCAGCACCGGAAAGGGGTAGATGCTGTCGTCGGCGTCGGGATAGTAGGGCGTTACTACGGTGGCGTCGCCAAAGCTGCGCTGGATGATGGAGGCATAGTTGGTGACCGCATTGGCCACGCCGTCAATCACCGGAGGGAAGGAATCGTTAATGAGGCATATGCTGCGTTTTTCAGATGATAAATCAGATGCGGTTGGCAATGTATTTGTATTCAGACTCATATATGTCCACCCCAATCGTTCAATTTGGTTAAATAATTATACCATAAAAATGTGAAATAATCTACGGCTGTTTTCTTCCTGTGCACGGAAAATTTGTAAGTGTTACAATGATGCTACGGATATGGGAGAAAAGAATTTCCCCATGGATTGACCGCGCTCTGTTTTTTTGCTATTCTATTTCTATACGAAAACGGAGGCGGGAAGATGGAAAACGGAGATGCGCTGTATCAGAAATTTATGTCCTCCAAACAGGCGCCTGTACGTTTGGAACTGGCGCTGTCGGGCTTTTTTCAGCCGGACGGCTATACGGATAAACAGCACAGGGACTTTGGAGACTATCTGAGGCTCCGTATCCGGCCGGCGGCGGAGGCGCTGATCCAGAGAGACGCGCTGGATAAATTGCAAGTGCTGGAAGAACTGGGCTGGATGGATGCTTCCGTGATAGAGGATTGTATGGACTATGCCATCCGGAATCAGAAAACACAGGCGTTTATCTGGCTGCTGGAACGGAAAACCCAGAAGTATGGGTTTCATGACCGAAGTTTTGACCTTTGAGGCAGAGGGCGGTTTCCATGGTACAGGACGAAAAGCAAACGGAATTGTGTCTGCGGATTTTGCAGACCTGCCGGGCGGAACTGTGTGATCTGTTTCCCTATCTGGATGCGGCCTTTGACTGCCTGAGATGGCGGCTTGGAGCCGAAACGGGCTTCTCCGTTGATGGGCAGGCCATGTATTTCCCGGTTCGGGAAACGCTGGAATGCTACAGCCGGGAACCGGCGGCGCTGCGGCGGGGCTATCTGCATATGCTGCTGCACTGCCTGTTCCTGCATTTGTTCAAACCGGCGGGGGAAATGTGGGATATTGCCCGCGATATGGCGGTGGAGCAGATGATCGAGCGGCAGGCGCAGCCCCGGCTGGCGCTGGAAAATGCCGTCAGAAAAGACTGCTTTGACCGCATGGGAAATGAGCCGCTGCCCGCAGAGCGGATTCTGGAGCTGCTGGAAGCGGGGGCGTTTCCCTATACCATGGAGGAAATGCGCGCGGCGTTTTCCTTTGACGACCACAGCCGTTGGGACGAGTCAGCAACTGGCGGCCTGCGCAGCCAGTGGGAGCAGATGCTCTTAGACGCGGCAAAAAACAAGGCAGGCAAGGGAAAACGGGGGACGACATCCGGCGCGGCGGCGGAAAGCCCCATGGAAACGGCGGAATCCAAATACGACTACCGGAAGTTCCTGCAGCGTTTCACCTTTCCACGGGAGGAAGTGGAGCTGGACACCGAGAGCTTTGATTACATCTTTTACAATTTTGGCATGGAGCAGTACGGCTCCATGCCCCTGATCGAGCCGCTGGAATACAAGGAAGTGCGGCGGCTGGAGGAGCTGGTCATTGCCATCGACACCTCCGGCTCCTGCTCACGGGAAGTGGTAAGCCGCTTTTTAAGCGAGACCTATGCCATTCTCTCCCGGCAGGAAAACTTTTTCCGAAGGATGAAGGTATACTTTATCCAGTGCGACTGTCTGATTCAGGATGTGGCCCTGATCCGGAACCAGGAGGACTGGCTGGCATACGAAAAGAAAATCCGTATCCGTGGGCGGGGCGGCACGGACTTTACGCCGGTGTTCGACTACGTAGAAAAGCAGCGGCAGCGGAAGGAATTAAAGGACTTAAAAGCGCTGCTCTACTTTACCGACGGCGACGGGGCGTACCCCACAACGCCGCCGGACTATGAAACGGCCTTTGTCCTGCTGAAGGAAAGCGGCCATCGGGAGCTGATTCCCGCTTGGGGCAGACTTTTACTGATTTAGGAGAATCCTATGAATATTCAGGAAGCAAAACAGGAGATCATCCATACCCTGCAGGCGTATCTTCGCAAGGATGACGCCGGGAATTATCTGTTTCCGGCGGTTCACCAGCGTCCCATTCTGCTGATGGGCCCTCCGGGTATCGGAAAGACGGCCATCATGGAACAGGTCGCCCGGCGCTGCGGCGTGGGACTGGTGGCCTATACCATCACCCACCACACCCGCCAGAGCGCCATCGGCCTGCCCCATATTGAGGAAAAAACCTACGGCGGGCAGGTCATGTCTGTCACGGAATATACCATGAGCGAGATCATCGCTTCCGTTTACGAGACCATGGAGCGTACCAGCTGTCAGGAGGGCATCCTGTTCCTGGACGAGATCAACTGCGTTTCGGAGACGCTGGTGCCCACCATGCTGCAATTTCTGCAGAACAAGACCTTCGGCACGCACCGTGTCCCGGAGGGCTGGGTCATCGTGGCCGCGGGAAATCCGCCGGAGTATAACAAATCGGTACGGGAGTTCGATGTGGTGACGCTGGATCGGGTGCGGCAGATCAACGTAGAAGCAGATTTGGATATCTGGCTGGATTATGCCCGGGAGAAGCAACTCCACGGCGCGGTCATTTCCTATCTGTCCGTGAAGCGGGAGCGGTTCTATATGGTGAAGCGGACGGAGGATAATCTGTCGTTTGTAACGGCGCGGGGATGGGAAGACCTGTCCCAGATACTGAAAGGCTATGAAGCGCTGCAAGTCCCGGTGACCGAGGCACTGGTATCCCAATTCCTGCACCATGAGGAAACGGCCAGAGATTTTGCCGCCTACTACCGCCTCTACCAGACCTATGGCTCCGATTACGCCATACCGGAGATCCTGAACGGAACACTGGCGGAGGAGGCCTATCAGGAGCGGGTGGCCATGGCGCGGGGCGGCAGTTTTGACGAGCGAATCACGGTGGTGAATCTGGTATTGGACGCACTGGGGGCGGAATTCGCGGCCTATGCCCGGGAGGACGCGGCGGTCGTCCGGCTCCACGAACTGCTGGGGTGGTATAAAAATGGGAACCAGTCCCTGACGGAGTTTATCACCGCCAACCGAAAGAGTCTGGAAGTAAAGCGACAGAACGCCCTTATTTCCACGGAAGAAGCCCGGCGGGAGGAATGGGTGCTGCACCGTCTGGGGGAGATGGAGCTGGCAGTAAAGCAGGCGCATATCCGGGATGAAAAAGAGCAGCTTGTGCTTCTGCGCACGCTGTTCGGTCAGGACGTCCAGCGGCGGGAAGATCTGATCCGGCGCATCCAGACGGAGCTTTCCCACGGGTTCCGTTTCGTGGCGGACTGCTTTGGCGAGGGGCAGGAGATGATCCTGCTGGTGTCCGCTCTGACCAGAACGCCCAATGCGCTGACGTACATCGGTCGGCACGGCTGTGAACCGTATCTTCACTACGCACAGGCGCTCATGTACCGGCAGCAGGAAGCTGCCTTGCAGCAAGCCTGCCGGGAAGTGCTGTAATGAAAAACAGGGGGCTGCCTCTTTAATGGGTGGTCGTAAAACAGTGAATGGAGCGTATCGGTGCAGATACGCTCCATTTCTCGTTCCAACATGCTATATAACGGGGTACATGCCCTTGGCGCTCTCTCCGGGAGAGCTGTCACCGCAGGTGACTGATACTATTTCCTGATTAATACTATTTTCAGATAGACCCTAAAATTTTTTAAAGATTTTAATTGGAGTTCAGTATGAGAGGGTTTTGCAACCTTGTTTACCCTCTCCGTCCTCGCTGCGCTCGGCCTCCTATCCCAGAGGGAGAGGCAGGGGATAAATTATACAAGAACCGGTGCAGCAGATCATCCACTGTGTCTGTTAACTGTCTAATGCGCCCCGTCAATTAACGAGACAGCCCCCTTTGCATTTTTGGGCATTACACTTTCAGAACAAAATGACTTTTATGAAAGTCAAGGAGCCCCTCGCCGCGCATTTTCCCAAGTTCCAGCGACAGCCCGCTGCGCTCGACCCCAAGGTAATCTGCAAGCTGCTGCCTCGAAAAGGGAATGTCAAATTCATATTTCCCCAAACGCTGGGCTTCGGCAGAAAAATAGGACATGAGCTTCGCCCGGGTGGTACGCTGTCCCATGTGCGTGAGCTTTTCGCTGAAACGCAGGTTTTTCCCGGCAAGCTCGCCCAGCAGGTTGCGGATGATCCGGCTGTGATGCGTACAGGCGGAGGGGCAGACGGTCAGAATGCGCTTTACGTTCAGAAACATTGCGGTAACGGGGGTTTCGGCTACCACGCTCACATTCAGCCGGGAGCCGGGGGCGCAGGCGAACGCGGCGGCAAAGGTCTGCCCCGGCCCCGCTTTGGAAAGAATATTGCGGTTTCCCCAGATATCCTCCTGTATGACCAGAACGCTTCCCGACAGCACAAGACCAATGGATTCCGCCGTATCTCCGGCGCGCAGCAGGAAAGCATCCTTCGGGAAGTCCTTCCGTTCTGCCTTGAGGCAGGAGAGCATGGCAATAACCTCCTCTTCCGAAACGCCGGAAAAGAGCTGAGAAGACCGGATCACAGATAAACAATCTTTCATAAAACCTCTCTTTTGTTGAAAAATCAACCGACTTGTTGATTCCATTATAGTATAATGCGCATGAAAAGGCAAGCCACCAAAAATAGGAGGATTTTCAATGGACAACAAAATGTTCTGTTTTCAGTGCGAGCAGACGGCGCTCTGTACCGGCTGCACGGGAAAAGCGGGGGTATGCGGCAAGACCGCCGATGTGGCGAAACTTCAGGACGAGCTGACCGGCGCGCTGGTGGGGCTGGCGCGTGCCACCGATAACGCCCCGGATGTGAACGGGGATACATGGCGGCTGATGATCGAGGGACTGTTCACCACCGTTACCAATGTGAATTTTAATGAAGAAACCATCCGCGCTCTGATCGACCGGGTTCGTGCAGAAAAGGCGAGACTCGTTCCTGACTGCGCCGTCTGCGCTTCCGCCTGCGGCCGAACCGACGATTACGATATGGAGAAGCTCTGGGGCGCGCAGGAGAATATCCGCAGTCTCAAATCCCTGATTCTCTTTGGCGTGCGCGGCATGGCGGCCTATGCCCATCACGCCATGGTGCTGGGCTATACCGACGAGGAAGTGAACCGCTTTCTGGCAAAGGCGCTGTTTGCCGTGGGCGAGGACTGGGGCATGGACGAGCTGCTGCCCATTGTGATGGAGGTCGGCGAGAAGAATCTCAAGTGCATGGCGCTCCTTGATAAGGCGAACACCGAAAGCTATGGCACACCCGCCCCTGTCACCGTTCCGCTGACCGTGGAGAAGGGGCCGTTCATCGTCATCTCCGGCCATGACCTCCACGACCTGAAGCTGCTGCTGGAGCAGACCGAGGGCAAGGGTATCAACATCTACACCCACGGTGAAATGCTCCCCGCCCACGGCTACCCGGAACTGAAAAAGTATGCCCATCTCAAGGGCAATTTCGGCACGGCGTGGCAGAACCAGCAGAAGGAATTTGCGGCGCTTCCCGCGCCGGTGCTGTTTACCACCAACTGCCTGATGCCGCCGCGAGGGAGCTACGCAGACCGCGTGTTCACCACGGCCATGGTATCCTATCCCGAAATTGCCCACATTGGCGAAGATAAGGACTTCACGCCGGTTATTGAGAAGGCTCTGGAGCTGGGCGGCTATTCCGAGGACAGGACGTTCACCGGCATCAACGGCGGTACCACGGTCATGACCGGCTTTGCCCGCGGCGCGGTGCTGGGCGTGGCGGACAAGGTGATCGAAGCGGTAAAGACCGGCGCCATCCGGCACTTCTTTCTGGTCGCGGGCTGCGACGGGGCGCGTCCCGGCCGCAACTACTACACGGAGTTCGTCAGGCAGACCCCGGCCGACACCGTGGTGCTGACCCTTGCCTGCGGCAAATACCGTTTCAACGACCTTGACTTAGGCACCATCGGCGGCCTGCCCCGTCTGATGGATGTGGGGCAGTGCAACGACGCCTACAGCGCCATCCAAATTGCCGTTGCCCTGGCTGACGCATTCGGCTGCGGCGTGAACGACCTGCCGCTGTCCATGGTGCTTTCCTGGTATGAGCAGAAGGCGGTGTGCATCCTGCTGACCCTGCTGCATCTTGGCATTAAAAACATCCGCCTCGGCCCCACGCTTCCGGCGTTTGTCTCGCCAAACGTGCTGAACTACCTCGTAGAGAACTTCGGCATTGCCCCCATCACCACGCCGGAGGAAGACCTGAAGCAGCTTCTGAAATAATAGCAGCATACAAACAGATACTCCTCACCGCCGTAATGGCAGTGAGGAGTATTTTTACATTTTTGATTTACAGCACATGCACGCCGTCCGGCTCGAAGGTCAGGGCGCAGGTCTCGCCAACCTGATAGATCCGATGATTCTTCGGGTTGTAGTCCGTCAGCTTTACCAGCGTATCGCCAACCATCACATGGTAGTTCTGATACGCGCCCATGAAGCAGCTGAGAACCACGCGGCACTTCAAATCGCCTTCCGGAACAAGCCCGGCAGACTCCGGCCGCAGAACGATGGTGTAATCTTCCCCAACCGCCATGTTCTCGGTGGCGGCTACCCGAACCTGCGTGTCCGCCAGCTGCAGTACGCCGCAGCCATCTTCCAGCGCCACGCACTTGCCCTTCAGGAAGTTTGCCTCGCCGATGAAATCAGCAACGAACTCACTGTTGGGGTGGTAGTAGATTTCCTGGGGGCTGCCGATCTGGGCGACCACGCCCTTGTTCATGATGATGATGGAATCCGACAGCGCCATGGCCTCACTCTGGTCGTGGGTGACGTAGATGGCGGTGATGCCCGTGGCCTGCTGGATGCGGCGAATCTCCGTGCGCATACTCACCCGGAGCTTTGCGTCCAGATTGGACAGCGGCTCATCAAACAGCAGCACGCCCGGCTCCAGAACCAGCGCCCGCGCCAAGGCGACACGCTGCTGCTGACCGCCGGAAAGCTGGTTCGTCATACGCGCTTCCATGCCGGACAGCTCCACAAGCTCCAGAATGCGGGTGACCCGCTCCTTGATCTCGTCCTTGGGGACTTTGCGCAGCTTCAGGCCGTAGGCCACATTGTCGAATACGTTGTAGTGGGGCAGCAGAGCGTAGCTCTGGAACACCATGGCCGTGTCCCGCTTGTTGGGGGGGAGGGCGTTGATGGCCTCGTTGCCAAGGTAAATTTCGCCCTCGTCGGGGCTTTCAAAACCGGCGATCATCCGCAAAGTGGTCGTTTTGCCGCAGCCGGAGGGCCCCAGCAGGGTCACGAAGGAACCGGGCTGGATCTCCAGACAGGTGTCCTTTACCGCGTAAAAGTCCTTGCCGGTCTTGGGGTCTTTATAGATCTTGGAAATGTGATCCAGGCGAACGCCTTTTTTCTCTTTTTCCATAACTCAAGCCTCCTTGATTTTTTTGCTGGTGCCGAAGAACTTCATGGCCAGATTCATCAGCAGCACCGAGCCGTAGGTGATCAGGATCAGGATCGTGGCAAAGGCACAGGCAATGCTGTAGGAGCCTTTTTCGGCAAATTCGTTGATCTGTACGGTGATGAGCAGGAACTGGGGCGTGACCAGCAGAATAATGGCGGAAATTGCCGTGATGCTGCGGACAAACGCGGTGACAAGACCGCTGAGGAAGGAGTCCTTGATCAGCGGCAGCGTCACGGTCATGAAGACCCGGAAGCTGTTGGCGCCCATGTCGTAGGCGGATTCCTCAATGGACTTGTCGATCTGGCGCAGGGCGGAAATGCCGCTGCGGGTGCCGGTGGGCAGGCTGCGCACCACAAAGACGATGATAAGAATGGCCGCGCTTCCGTAAAGGCCGCTGAGCAGCCCCGTGTGGAACAGACCGCCGGAGAAGCCCCGGATGTAGCCGACGCCCAGAACCGTACCGGGAACCGCCATGGCCAGCATGGAGACCGCCTCGATAAAGCCCTTGGCCTTGAACTTTTTCTTGACCACCAGATAGGAGATGATCATGGACAGCAGCGCCGTGATGGGCGCGGAGATCAGCGACAGGACGAAGGAGTCCTTAAACGCCTTCAAGCCCTTATACTTGGTGAAGACCTGAGTGAACCACTTGAAGGTCAGCGGGCTGAACTTGTAGCCCCATGTGGGGAACAGCGCGCCGATGGGGACGCACAGGTACATCATGACCACGAAGATCGCCGCCAGAGAGCAAAGCACCGTCAGCGGAACGGTCACCGACTTATCGGAGATGAGCATTCTTGCCCGGGACGCCTTGCCCGTCAGGGTCGCGGCGGTTTTGGCCTCCAGATAGTATTTCTGGACGGCGAACATCAGCAGCGTAATGCTCAGCAGCACCACAGCCATCGCCGCAGCGCCCTCTTTGTCATACGCGCCGGTGATCTGCAAATAAATGGTCGTCGCCAGCGTATCGTAGGAGCCGCCGATGATCATGGGGTTGGCAAAGTCGGCGATGGACTCGATGAAGGTCACCAGAAACGCGTTGCCAAGTCCCGGAAGCATCAGCGGGAACGTGACGGTCGCGAACACCTTCCACCGGGAAGCGCCCATATCCCGGGCGGCCTCCTCCAGAGAGGGGTCGATATTCTTCAGCAGACCCTTGAGCATCATGTAGCACACCGGGAAGAATGTCAGCGTCTGGACGATGGCGATGCCCCAGAAGCCATATACGTTGTTATCGTATATTTTCAGCAGGAACCGGGTAATCAGTCCCGCCTTGCCGAACAGCATGATCATGGACAATGACAGCACAAAGGGCGGCGAAACGACAGGCAGCATGGACACCACCTTGAACAGCCCGCCGGAGAATTTGCCCAGTTTTACGTAGACCTCCACGTAGGCAAACAGCAGACCCAGCAGCGTGGAAAGAATGCCCACAAGGAAGCCGACCTTCAGGGTATTGACGATGGATGTACGGAAATTCGCCATGGCCAGAACCCGCTTGAAGATGTCCAGCGTCAGGCCGTTTTTGCTGTAAAAACTATCCACCAGCAGGATCGCCAGAGGGTAGAGAATAAACAAAGTCAGAAAAGCGATCAGAACCACAATGGTCGTGACCATGATGGGATCTGCCAGCAGCTTTCTGCGATCCAGGGACGCGCTTTGTCTTTTTGTCTTAACTTCTGTCATAAGCAGTTCTCCTTTCAGGGAAATGGGAACGTAGCGCAGAGATATTTGAAAACCGGCAAAATGCCGCTGCTTTGGCACTTTGACAGTCCTCAGATACGATTAAGGAGGATGGCGGATCGCGCCATCCTCCTTGGGAATTCCTAATCTTACTTACTCAGTCTTGAAACGGTCGTCGCCGCCGCCCAGAGCATTCATGACCTCTTCGACGTAGGTCTTGATGTTGTTCTTGGCGTCCTCGAAGTCGTAATCCATCACGTTCTCGGGGTCCAGACCGAACTCGGCGGCCTGCTCGGGCTGCTGAGCGTTGTCGATCACCAGGAACTGGTAGGAGCCGTTCTTGGCAGCCAGCTCAACGCACTCGGGGGACAGAGCGTACTCGACCCACAGCTTGGCAGCGTTGGGATGCTTTGCGCCCTTGAAGATGGCGGTAGCGCCGATCTCGAAGGAGGTGCCGCTGGAGGGGATGATCAGCTGGACGTTGTCGTAGCCGTTGTCCACGATCTGGGTGATGCCGTCATGCAGGAAGCCGATGCCGATGACGCACTCACCGGTGCCGACGTTCTTGGAGGGGCCGGAGCCGGACTTGGTGTAAACCTGAATGTTCTTGTCCAGATCGACCAGGTACTGGATGCCTTCGTCATGGCCGTACTTCTGGATCATGGTGTTGATGACCAGCTTGGCGGTGCCGGCGGTGTTGTAGTTGGACAGCCAGATCAGGCCCTTGTATTCGGGCTTCAGCAGATCCTGCCAGTCGGCGGGCGCTTCCAGATTCATACGCTCCAGCTCATCCTTGTTGACCATGAAGCCCAGAATGCCCTTGTAAATGCCGTACCAGTAGCCATCGGGATCGCGGTACTGGCTGCCCAGCAGGTGGGAAGCGTTCTCAGCTTCGTAGGCTTCCAGCAGGCCCTCAGCAGCGACGACGTTGTAGGGGTCGGTGGTGCCGCCGAACCAGGCGTCAGCGGAAGGATTGCCGTTTTCTTCCTCGATCTTGGCCTGAACCTCACCGGTGGACAGGCGCTGATACTGAACCTTGATGCCGTACAGCTCTTCAAAGTGAGCGCAGGCAGCTGCCAGGTAGTCTTCCTCGCAGGAGCCGTAGACGACCAGCTCGCCCTCAGCCTTGGCGGCGTCGATCAGGGACTGCTCGGGAGCAGTGGTCTCCGCTGCCGGAGCCGTGGTATTGGCGGCCGCGGGAGCCGGAGCAGGCTCGGTAGCAGGGGCAGATGTATTGCCGCCGCAGGCTGCCAGAGAAGCAACCATCAAAACGGCCATCAGAACTGCAAGAATCTTTTTCATCGTTTATGTTTCCTCCATTTGTTGATTTTGCTGAGAAAGTTCGCTTATTTGAAGCGCACTTCGTTCAGAATGCTGACATTATACACCGGAGATTTCGTCTTGTCAATAGGCGTGATAAGTTATTTTTCACGGCTTTTGGGTGCGTCCGGCTGAAAACGCTGACGCGGCAAAAGCAGATTTCCACTGTTCTGTTCCGGGATGTTTTCCTGCCATTTTCTTTATCAGAATGTGTCCGGCATCAAAAAAACAACGTGGATTGCCCGGATTCCACAGGAAGGGAGAGCATGAAGTCATTGATCCTCTCTGTGGCCGCTTATATGCTGATACCTTGCTGATATTCTTCAAAAAACAGTTTTGCCGCACTGTTGTCTCGTTCATTGTAGTAGAGATACTCGTCAAAGCGGCAGTTGCGGTCGGAGGCCGTATAGATGATTCTTGCGTTTCAGCAGTAGATTTCATCACAGATAATGTATGAGAAGTGCTTGCAAAAATCAAAGTTCTTTTCATACAGAAGTCCAAACTTTGCGTAGGTGATAACCACAACACGGTTGCTTGGCTCAAACCACATTCCGCCCTCTTCTACCTCCTTACTCCACCCATAGTATTCGGAGGTGGCGTTGTAGTTTTGAACGATTTGCTCTTTTCCGTTGATGGTATCAATCAGATACACAACATTGTGGAGGGCATCTTGGGTCAGCGATGGAATGTGATGGAGTGCAAAATAGGTTTTCCCGCTCCCTGTGGGGGCTTGGATGACATTCAGCCGTCCCTTTTGGAGTTCCGAACAATCTACCAGTTCGGATAAATACTTTGGGCAATACCGCACAGAAAAAAGTGCCAGATACCGCCAAGTGTGATATAGTAAGCCCACCAACGGGGAGTTCATCGCCCGGATTGCCAACGTAGTCCGCCAGCGAATGCGGGAGGCCGCCTAGCGGGTCGGCAGGACCGACAGCCAACGCGCCCACGGCTGGCCTGTATTCGAAAGGCCTTTGGGTACCGCCCGGTATCGACGGCGTGTCGCCGCTGACAGTGCGCAGTCGGCATGGGCGGCTATCCGAAAAACCGCCCCGCGAAACGGAAGTCCTACACCGGAAAAGCCCGGAAAGCAGAATTTTACAAAAGAAATTGGGCAATCCGTTCAGAAGTCAAGCAGCAGATTTGTGCAATATGCTATTTTTGTGAAGGCAATTGACATTTTGAACTGTTTATGATATATAGATTCTGCAAGTACCGGTGTCTTGAATTTGGTACTTGCGTATTCAACGGCACATGGCCGTGAATAGAATAGAACTGGAGGAATACAAAATGAAAAAGCTGATTGCTATGCTGCTGACGCTGGCTGTGGTTCTGTCCTTGGCCGCCTGCGGCGCACAGAGCACCCCCACCCAGGCCGCGACCGAAGCACCTGCCGTTGCCGAGACGAAGGCTCCCGCCGCGACCGAGGCTCCCACTGCCAAGGAGATCAAGGTCGGCATCGCCGCTCCCGACGTTACTCACGGCTGGGTTGCCGGTGTTGCCTACTACGCTGAAAAGTACTGCAAGGAAAACAATCTGGACTACATGATCACCACTTCCAAGGACGCCGCTTCCATGACCACCGCTCTGGACGATCTGGTTGCCTGGGGCGCAACGGTCATCGTCTCCTGGCCCCAGTGGACCGGCATGGAGACCGCTCTGCAGAACATCATCGACAGCGGCATCCCCGTTGTGAACTTTGACGTGGATGTGGACTGCCAGGGTATCTACAAGGTTACCGGCGATAACTACGACATGGGCTATCAGTCCGCCAAGTACATCACCGAGAAGGTCGGCCCCGCCGCCAATATCGTTGTGATGGACGTTCCCTCCTCCGGCTCCGTCTGCGAGCTGCGGAAGCAGGGCTTCTATGACTACCTGAAGGAAGTCAGCTACGACGAGTCCAACATCTTCGAGGTTCAGCTGGAGTCCTTCGCCCGTGACAAGGGTCTGGCCGGCATGGCCGACGTTCTGGAGGCTCACCCCCAGATCGATGCCGTCTTCTCCATGGATGACGAGACCTCTATGGGCGCGATCCAGGCCATCACCGAGGCCGGCCGTAAGGACATCAAGGCCATCACCGGCGGCGGCGGCTGCCAGGAGTACTTCCGGATGATTAACGATCCTGCCTATGCGGATCTGGGTCTGGCTTCCGCTCTGTACTCTCCCGCAATGTCTCAGGATGCCATCCGCACCGCTATCGATGTGCTGGAGGGCGGCCATCCCGAGTCCGTCGTTGTGATCCCCACCACCATCGTCAGCGCGGATAACGTGGCTGACTACCTGGATCCCGAGAACACCGTTTACTAAGCGGATCTTCCCGATCTCCGCGCCTGTCGGCTGCGGCAGAGTCGAGGGCGGCATCTAAAACTTTACGCGGGGCTATGGCTGGGTAGCCATAGCCCCGCGCGTTTCCTATGAAAAAGTGCCGAAGCCGCCTTTCCGGCGCTTTCGGCACTTTTTTGTGGGAATTTACTGATACTATTTCCTGATTAAAATCTTAATTTTAATCAGGAAGGCATCGCCTGAAGGCGCTGCCTGTTTTGTGATTTATAAGGAAAGAAATCACAAAACAAGTCTCATATGAACTCCATGCCCTTCAGGCAATTAAAATCTTTTTTAAAGATTTTAATTGGAGTTCAGTATGACAAGCAAAAGAATGGAAGTGATCGTTTGAATCTTTCAATGCAAAAAATCAACAAATCCTTCGGGGCGAACCGTGTACTGCGGGATGTGGACTTCTCCCTGGGAACCGGGGAAATCTGTGCGCTGCTGGGAGAAAACGGTGCCGGCAAATCGACCCTGATGAATATTCTGGGCGGCGTTCTTCCCGCCGACAGCGGCACCATTTGCCTGGACGGGAAGGAAGTACATTTTACAACGCCTCTGGAATCGCTGGACGCCGGCGTGGGATTCATCCACCAGGAGCTGAATCTCATCAACGATCTGACGATCTACGAGAATATGTTCCTGACCCATCTGCCCCACAAAGGATGTCTGCTGGACAAGGCCCTGATGCGGAAAAAGACGAAGGAGCTGTTCGAGCGCATGAATCTGGAGCTGGATCCCAATACCATGGTTCGGGATCTGGATGCCAGCTACAAGCAGATCGTGGAGATTTCCCGGGCTCTGATGCAGGATGCCTCCATTATCATTATGGACGAGCCTACCACCTCTCTGACGGAGCCGGAAATTCAGCGGGTCTTCGCTATGATGCGCACGCTGAAGGAGCAGGGCGTCGGAATTATCTTCATCTCCCATAAGCTTGGCGAGGTCATGGAAATCTGCGACCGCTATACCGTCCTGCGTGACGGCTGTATGGTGGCCCAGGGTCTGGTGAAGGATACCAATTCCAAGAAGCTGGCCGAGTATATGGTGGGCCACGAAATCCGGACGGAATCCCTGAAACGGGATCAGAACTACGGAGATGAAATGCTGCGGCTGGAGAATCTGAGCGACGGGAAGCATTTCCGGGATATCTCCCTTTCCGTCCGGGCCGGTCAGGTGCTGGGAATCACCGGCCTGCTGGGTGACGGCAGAAGCGAGCTGTTCCAGACGGTTTTTGGCGCCATGGGCGGCCGTTACACCGGCAAGGTGGTAATCGGCGGAAAGGAAGTCCATCTGACGGACACCCACCAGGCGCTTCTGGAAGGTCTGGCGTATCTGCCCAGAAACCGTAAGGAAAACGCCATCCTGAAGGATATGTCCATTCTGGACAACGGCACCATTGTGCAGTTGCCCAAATTCGTCCGGGGACTGTTCATCAACAAGAATCAGCAGCAGGAGGCTTTCCGGATCCAGCAGGAGAAGCTGCGGATCAAGATGGGCGACAAGTATGACCTGATCACCAGCCTTTCCGGCGGCAACCAGCAGAAGGTAGTCCTGGCCAAGTGGGTCATGTCCGACCCCAAGGTGCTGATCCTGGACAATCCCAGCCAGGGCGTTGACGTAGGCGCCAAGGAAGAGATCTACGGCATCATCCATCGCCTGGCCCAGGAGGGCGTGGCAATCGTCGTTCTCAGCTCCGAGGCTCAGGAGATCATCCGCGTCTGCGACAGCAGCCTTGTGATGTACCATGGCCGGATCGTAGGTCATGTATCCGGAGAGGATATGAACGAAAAGCACATTATGTATCTTGCCACCGGTGGCAATCAATCCGAGAAAGAGGGGGCAATGTAACCCATGAACAACAAAACAAGCAAGCGAACCATCGGCAGCGTCGGGGAAATCTGGTCGAAGAACAGCTTCCTGTCCACCCTGTTTGCCCTGCTGGTGATGATCCTGATTCAGGCCGCGGTGCAGGGCTTCAACGCAGGCTCCTTTACGGGCATGTTCGGCAAAATGTGGATCGCCTGGCTGAACATTCTCCGGAACAACGCCTACGCGGGCGTAATCGCCCTGGGCATGTGCTTTGCCATCATTACCGGCGGCATCGATCTTTCGGTAGGCTCCACCCTCTGCGCCATCGGTGCGGGGCTGCTCTATATGCTCGATGAGACCAACGGCCCTCTGGCCGCCATGGGCATCACCGGCCCCCTTGCCTATGTAATTGCCATTCTCGCGGCGATCCTCATGGGCGTGCTGATGGGCGGCCTGAACGGCGCGCTGGTTGCCTACGGCAAGCTGCCGCCCTTTATCGCCACCCTGGGTACCATGAAGATTTTCCGGTCCGTGACCCAGCAGATGACCCAGACCTTCAATCCTTCCGTTCCCGCGGGTTTCAAGACGATCGCCTCCGCCAGGATTGGAAATCAGATCATCCTGCCTATCCTGTACTGGGTCATCATGGTTGTGATCATGCACATTATTTTCCGGAAGACCGCCTTCGGCCGCCAGACCATCGCCGTTGGCTCCAATGAAAAGGCCGCCAAGCTCTCCGGCATCAATGTGGCCTGGGTCAAGATGAAGGTCTATGCGCTGGGCGGCGTGATGTGCGCCATCGGCGCCATCATCTACATTGCCAGAATCGGTTCCATGGACTTCGCCAATGCGGGCTCCGGCTATGAAATGGACGCCATCGCGGCAGTCGTCGTGGGCGGAACCTCCATGGCAGGCGGCAAGGGCAGCCTGGTGGGCGCGTTCGTGGGAATGCTCATCATCGGCGTTATGAACAACATCCTCAATACCGTCGGCGTGCCCACCTTCCTGTGTGAGGCCGTCAAGGGACTCATCATCATCTTCGCCGTTCTTCTGCAGAAGAAGGACAGCAATTAACCAATCGGGAGGAATCGGCTATGTTTGGAATCGGTATCATCGGCTGCGGCAAAATCGCACAGGTTCGCCACATTCCGGAGTACGCGGCCCATCCAGAAGCAAAACTGGTGGGCTTTTACGACATCAATCAGCAGCGGGCAGCAGAGCTGGCGGCTAAGTACGGCGGCCGTGCCTACGCCACCGTAGAGGAGCTGCTGGCAGAGCCGGAAATCCAGGCCGTGTCCATCTGCGCCGCCAACTTTGCCCATGCGGAGCTGACCATCGCAGCCTTGAATGCGGGCAAGCACGTTCTGTGTGAAAAGCCCATGGCGACCAACCTCGCCGACTGCGAAGCCATGGTTCAGGCCGCCGACGCAAACGGGAAATTTCTGATGATCGGCCACAACCAGCGTCTTGCCAAGGCCCACAGTCTGGCACGGAAGCTGATCGTGGAGGGCCTGATCGGCGATATCATCACCTTCCGGACCATCTTCGGCCACGGCGGCCCGGAGACCTGGTCCATTGACCCGGGCAAGAACACCTGGTTCTTCGACAAGAATCGGGCTGCCATGGGCGCCATGGCCGACCTCGGCATCCACAAGACCGACCTGATCCAGTTCCTCACCGGTCAGCGGGTAATCCGCACCACTGCCAGGGTGACGACCCTGGACAAGAAGGATGCCTCCGGCAATCTGATCGGCGTGGACGACAACGCTATCTGCGTCTACGAGCTGTCCGGCGGAGCCATGGGCACCATGACCGCCAGCTGGACCTACTACGGTGCGGAGGACAATTCTACCATTCTCTACGGCACCAAGGGCATTATGCGCATCTATGACGATCCCGCCGCGGCCATTAAGGTGATCCTGACGGACGGCAGCAAGATCAGCTATGATGTGGAAGCCATTCAGACCAATGACAATCAGACCAAGTCCGGTGTCATCGACCTGTGGATGGACAGTCTGGTGAACAACAGGGAGCCGGAGATCTCCGGCCGCAGTGCCCTGACTGCCATGCGTGCCGTGTTTGCCTCTCTGCGGTCTTCCGAGCTGGGAACGGCCGTGGAAATCCCTGAAAACAGATAAGGAGAAAACCGTTATGATGAAATTCGGTCTGCTCACCGCCATTCTGGACGGATGGAGCTTTGAGGAAGTTGTGGACATCGCCTCCCAGATGGGCTTCAAATGCCTGGAGGTAGCCTGCTGGCCCGCGGGTAAAGCGGAACGCCGCTACGCCGGTGTGAGCCACATTGACTGCGAGCGTGTCTGCCAGGACGATTCCTACGCCGACTATGTCAAGAAGCTGACTTCGTCCAAGGGACTGGAGATTTCTTCTCTGGCCTTCTATCCCAACACCATGGACCCGGACCTGGAAAAGCGGGAAGCGGCGATTTCCCACCTGAAGGCCGTCATCCGGGCTTCCGCCAAGCTGGGCGTAAACATGGTCACCACCTTTATCGGCAAGGATCAGCATAAGACCTTCGAAGAGAACATCGAGCTGTTCCGGCAGATCTGGCCCGACATCATCGCTCTGGCCGAGCAGTGCGGCGTGAAGGTCGCCATCGAGAACTGCCCCATGCTCTTCGGCGCGGATCAGTGGCCCGGCGGACAGAACCTGATGTGCACCCCGAAAATCTACCGGCAGCTGTTCGAGATCATCCCATCCCCCAATTTCGGCCTGAATTTCGACCCCAGCCATTACGTCTGGCAGGGGCTGGACTATGTGAAGACCATCTACGACTTCTCCGACCGCATTTTCCACGTCCACTTTAAGGATATCAAGCTCTATCCCGAAAAGCTGGCCGAGTGCGGCGTGCTGGCATATCCGCTGGACTATATGTCCCCGAAAATCCCCGGCCTGGGAGATGTGAACTGGTCTGCCTTTGTCTCCGCCCTGAACGACATCCGCTATAACGGCTGCGCCGTCATTGAAGTGGAGGACAAGGCCTTCGAGGGAAGCCGGGAGGACATTCTCAATTCCATTCGCCTGAGCAAGCGGTATCTGGATAATTTCCTGATTTGAGGAGGGAGATTCCATGACGGACAGAATCATTGCGGTCAACTCCAATTGCTACCATGGCTATTCCATTGAGGAGGCCATTGCCGGCATCCGGGCCGCAGGCTTCCACTACATTGAGCTGACCGCCACGAAGGGCTGGACGGAGCATGTGTTCCCGGATCAGAGCTTCCAGCGGCTGCTGGAAGTGAAGGACAAGCTGGACGAGGCAGGCCTGATCCCCTTCGCCATGAGCGGACACACCAATCTGATGGACACGGCGCGAATCCCGGATTTCGTAAAGAATATCCGTCTGGCCCATTTCTTCGGAGCAAGGTATATTGTCTCGTCCATTGGCGAAGCGCACCTGAAGGACAATGCCGTTGCCTCCAACGCGGTGGTAGCGGAGCATATCCGGGGGTTCCTTCCCTATCTTGAAAAATATGACATGATTCTGGTGCTGGAGGTTCATGGCGACCATGGCACCGGCGCGATTCTGAAGGAGATCGTCAACCTGGTAGGCTCTGACCGGGTGCGGATCAACTACGATACCGCCAACGCTATTTTCTACGGTGACGTGGACGTAGTACAGGATCTGGGGGCCTGTATGGATCGGGTTGGGTATATCCATCTGAAGGACAAGGCCGGCGGCCGGAAGGAATGGGATTTCCCCGCTCTGGGCAAGGGCTACGTTCCCTTCCCGGAACTGTTTGCCATGCTGGACAAGGCCGAAAACCGCTGCCCCTTCTCCATCGAAATCGAATTCACCGCCGCGGGGCCCAAGGATCTGGCCGAGGTCAACCAGGCGGTGCTGGATTCCGCCCGGTATCTGAAAGAGCACGGCTTCGTCCTGTGAGCTCATACTGAACTCCAATTAAAATCTTTAGAAAAGATTTTAATTGCCCGAAGGGCAAGGAGTTCATATGAGACTTGTTTTGTGATTTCTTTCCTTATAAATCACAAAACTGGCAGCGCCATTAGGCGATGCCTTCCTGATTAAAATCAAAGATTTTAATCAGGAAATAGTATCAGACACTCTGCCGCCTGCCAAGCCTCTCCCATACACGCCAGGTGCAATCCCTCATGGCCGGTGTTCCCCATCACATCTCGCAGATCCAGCAGAAGCGCTTTTTTCAGGTAATCCATACCCTGTTCCGTCAGCCCATTTTGGAGAGCAAACAGGGCGTGGCTGGCAAAGCTCAATGTGGAATCGTGAAGGCAGATAGGTTCGAAATCCTTCCATGCGGTGCGTTTTTCTTCCGCTGTGAAGAGCTGCGGAAGCCGCGTCATTAGGAGAAGCACATCTGCCTGCTTGATAACCTTGTACCGTTGCAAACGGTCAAAGCATACATGGTGGTAGCTGGCTCCGGCATCGGGTTTCAGTGTTGCGGGATCAACCGGTTCCAGCAGATGCAGGGTTTCGTCCTGGGCAAGATGTCCGGTAATAGGGTCGTGGGGCCAGGGGATTGCGTCCCGCAGAGCTTTCATATGCTCCGTTTCTTCGACGCTGAGGCCAAGTGCGTAATACCGTTCCGGGCGCTTGGCGAAAAGGTCCGCCGCCGCCTGGATGGCCAGGGTCAGATTGTGCTGAACCATCACATTGGTAAAGAGATTGTTGTTGGTAATGCCGCAGTATTCATCCGGACCCTTGCAGAACAGCAGGTCTGCCCTGCCAAGCTCCGGACGATAGGTATAGCGGCTGACCCAGAAACGGGCCGTCTCAATATAAACTTCCGCAGCTTTCTCCAGATAAAATTCACTGTCCCCGGAGGCCTTACAGTAGGCATCCAGAGCATAGGCCACGTCAGCTGTGACGTGCAGCTCACTGCATCCAATATCCCAGGTTTCGCACTGCTCGCTGCCGTCCAGAGCAGCCATCCAGGGGTATCTGGCTCCGGCAGTATTCATCCTTCTGGAATGCTCTTTCGCTGCTGGCAGAGAACGGGCGCGGTAATCGCAGAGGCTTTTTGCGGCCTGCAAATTATTTTTTAGGAAGAATGGCAGCATGAACAGGTCCGTATCCCAGAAATAGCATCCTTTATACCGGCCATGGCTCAAACCCCGCGCGCCTATGCTTACGGTAGGGTCATTGGCGGAACAGCTGCCCATCAGGCCGATCATGGAGAAACGCAGTCCGGTTTGCAGCTCACCGTCCAAGGCGGGAATCTCCAAATCACATTTCTGCCAGGTGGTTTCCCATGCCTCCTTATGCGCTGCCAGCATGGCATCGTAGTCCCACGCTTCGGGAATCGGTGCGATTCGCGGGTCCACATCCCGTGAGGTCAGAATAGATGCCGCCTTGTCCAGAATCAATGATTCTCCTGTCCGCCCACTTGCCGTATAAACTGCACAGGTATCTTTGTCCCCGATAAATTGAAATGTGGTGCTGTGGAACCGCACATTTTCCCGAACGGAAAGCCCTGTTCCGCGAATTCGAAAGTCTGCGGTAATTCCCTGAGGGGCAACGCTTGCTTCCTCCAGCAGCGACAGCTGAATGGTTTCCGTATTTTCTTTTGTCTGGTCATCTGGAATAGGACTGTTGCAGCTGTCCGTCATCAGACCACTGGCAACAGATATTTCCACATTCTCATGGGGAATAAGCTTCAACCGCTGTAAAATCAGGGCCGGATGCTCCTTGGGTAAAAACCGCAAGTAGACAACATCTACCGTTTTCTGCTTTGCCGTCAGAGAAAACCTTGCTGTAAAACAAGCGGCTTTCATATCTAGGCTGCGTTCAATTGGAGACGACAGAGTCCCGGCTTCTCCATCCAGAAGGATGCTGTCATACACCGGTGTTGGCAGATTCACAAAATCTGTGATTCCCGGCTTGATCTCCCCAAAAATACCTGCCAGATACACGCCCTTTTGAATCGGTCTGTCCTCTGGTTCCATAGGGATATAGCCCCGGATGCCCATTCTTCCATTGCCGAGGAAGAAGATACTTTCAAGAAAAACGTCATCCCAGCAGTTTCCCGTTCCGGATACCGACCAGGGGGATAATCGCAAATCAGTCCGCATGGGCAGCCTCCTTACTCGCTTGCTTCATACTGTGGCACAGGAATCCTGCGCAGGTCGCGAACGCGGCCCCGGTGGTGCAGGTGCCCAAGACCGGGTCAACACTTTCACAGGCTATGCCATTGTCCATATCCATCTGTTCCAGCTCCTGGAATGCCTGCTCTTTGTGCCCACAAAGCAGGCTGTTGCACAGGCTGAGAATCCAGGGGTAGGGTGCGTGGGCACAGCCAATTTCCGCAATGGGTGCATCCGCAAAGCTGTAGGCATAGGAAGGGGCGCGGATCATTGCCACAGTGTTCCTCCAAACTTCATCATCCGGCTCACAAAAGCTGTAGTAGGGCAATAGCTGCAGGCTTCCGGGCGGTTCATCGTAAACATTATGCCGTCCCTTCAAATCCACAGACCAGCCAAAGTATGGCTTCTGATCCGCATCCCGGAAAACACAATGGGTATAAATAGCCTGCCGGACTGCTTCCGCCTGCTGCTCCAATGTACCGTATTGCTCTGGATAAAGGTGCGCCAGAGCCTTCATTGCCCGCCAGACCAACACATTGTTGTAAGTCAGGTACGGATAGACAATTTCATCATCTGTAGGCTGTAGAAATGTTTCATACAGTGGGATTTCCGGGTGCCGCATGGCTTCCAGCGTTTTGAGAATCTGTTGGATGCCAGCCATAACGGAAGGATCATGCAAAATTTTGTTATCAGCCGCTCGGTTTACATAACTTTCAAGAGCGATGACGGGAGCCATCAGCTCGTCCAGTTCAAAGCCGGGTTCCAGGACAGTACCGTCAATGTACCGGGAGTGAATGCCAAGGTTTCTTCTCTGACGGCCAAAAACATAATGCAGGATCTCCTCCGCAAGCTGCGGGTCTGCATCCAGAATTGCAGGGAACGCCCACAAAAGGACATCTCTGTCCCAATAGGCGGCGCTGACATAGTACCGTGTACCGCGGCTGGTGGCACATACCAGTTCTTCCGTATCCAGCGTCAGGCCGGTGGAATAGAAAATACAGAAGAATAGATTCGTGTTGTAAACTTCCGTCAACTTTGGTGTTGCCATTTGGGAAATCCGCTGATTCAGCCATCCGGTTGTCCGCTGATATTCCCAATCCCAGCCACGGCGCAGCATTTCCTTTGCGCTGGTGGCCGCCGCGACTTCTTCAAAGCCAAGGCCCCAATAAAAGACGGCACTGTGGCTTCCACCCGGCAAAAGCTCGAAGGCTTCTGTCAGCGTGTAGGATATGCCGCTGTCCGTTTTGGAAAATGCGGACTGAATCTCCCTGTCACACATGGGTGCGAACGCAAACATGGGCGCACCGCATCGGAAATCAAATACAATGCTGTGATTCCATCCACTTTCATAGCAGTGCATGGTTCCATCCAAAGGCTTATCCTCATTGATGCAGTGCCAGCTGCTTTCCCAGCAGCCCTCCAGTCCCCAGGTAATCGCCGACTGTACTTCTCCGGCCAACTCCATACGAATGGCAAAGCCCCGCTCTCCGATTGGCGTAAGGATTGTCATTGTGAATTCAATGCCCCTGGCTTTTCCCTTCAGCACTGGAAGCCAGAAGGAATCCCGGCTCCATTGCATTTGCGTCAAGGGCAGCGGATGACCGTCTGCCTGTAGGAAAGGACGAGCTAAAGGCATTTCCTCACCGCCTCGTATTTCGATCATCCCCTTATGCTGCATGGAAAGGAAGGTCAGATCTTCAATTCCCGCAGTCTGCTCGTTGATCTTCGGCAAGGAAAGAAACGCATTGCCCGTTGGAAGATAACGTTCCATAGAAACACCTCTCAGCATATTGTTTAATCGGTTAAACATCTTTTATGTATCAAGTATAACAAAAATCAGAATCTTGTCAATGATAAATTTCACAAAACGCAAAAAAGTCCTTGACAAACGCAAATGCAGCTTGTATCATAAGGCCAGAAAGATGTTTAAGCGATTAAACAAGGAAGGAACGACATACCGTGGCCAGAGCAACCCTGAAAGATGTCGCCCAGCTTGCGGGCGTATCCACCGCAACCGTTTCCTATGCACTCAGTGGAAAGCGGACAATTTCAGATGAGACAAAGCAGCGTATCCATGATGCCATTGCGGAGCTGGACTATGTACCGGATCTCAATGCCCGCGGATTGAGTATGCGGGATTCCAAGCTGATTGGCGTTGTGGTTCCTCAAACGGAGCCCGGCGACCGGCTGATGTTTCAGAACAGCTTTTACAGTGAGGTTCTGGGCAGTATCGAATACTATGCCCGCCAGCAGGGCTATCACATTCTGATTTCCGCGACGGATGCCAATGAAAGCTATCTGACGCTGGCCAAGCAGCGAAACCTGGATGGCATCATCGTGATCGGTATGTACCCGGACGAATTCTATCAGGAAATGAAGAAAACGCAAATCCCGATTGTCCTGATCGACAGCTACTGCAACGATCACTATTATCACAATATCCGTATTGATGACGCTTACGGCAGTTACCTTGCCACCCGGTATATGCTGGAAAACGGGCACAATCACATTGCTTTCCTCACAGGCCAGATGAAAGAGAACGGCGTCATGAAGAAGCGGCTGCTGGGCTACCAGCAAGCATTGCAGGAGTTTTCCATTCCCTACCGAAAAGAGTATGTCTTTGAGGGTCAGATCGAATACAGCAGCGGCATTTCCCTTGCACAGCAGCTATTGGCGGCAAGGCTCCCTGTAACCGGCATTGTGGCCGCTGCCGACATTCTGGCCATCGGCGCGATCAAAGGACTTTTTGAAGCCGGGAAGAGCGTTCCGAACGACTATTCCGTTGTGGGCTTCGACGATGTGGAGGTTGCGCAATATCTGACTCCCGGCCTGACGACAATCCGTCAGCAAATTTCTCTGAAAGGCCAGCGCGCCGTGGAGCTTTTGCTGAAGCATATTGAAAATCCGGCACTTCCCAAGCAGGAAGAAATTCTTCCTCTGGAATTAATCCAACGGGGGTCTGTCCGGAACCTGAATGCAAAATAAGTTTTCTTCTGCGGTATCCCCGCAGTGCCCACAGAAGGAGGTGTAAAAAAGCGGTCTGCACAGCCCCGCAAAAGATTGTGCAAACCGCTGGGAAAAGAATCAAAACGCCACTCTTTTCACCAAATCTTATTATAGGTGAGAAGAGCGAAAAAATCAACAACATCAGGAGGAAACAAAATGAAAACCAAGAAGATTTTTTCGTTAATTGCAGCTCTGCTTGCTATGCTGATGGTCCTTTCCGCCTGCGGCGCAGCCTCCAGCACGCCATCCACCACCCAGGCAGCATCTCAGAGTACCGATACCCAGCCTGCTGCAACCACTGAAAAAGCCGCTGATCCCGTTACCATTACTTACTGCAACTTCAACTCTTCCGGTGGAAACGAGGAAACCCTTGCAAAAATGGTGGAAGCTTTCGAGGCCGCTCACACCGACATCAAAGTGGAAGTAGAAACCATTGGCTACGACGACTACTTTACGCAGATGCAGACCCGCGTTGCCGGTGGAACTGCCCCTGACTGCTATGAGCTGAACATTGAAAATTTTGCGGCCTATGCCAATAAGGGCCTGCTGGCTGAAATCTCCGGTGTAGATGTAAGCGGACTGAATGATACCGCGCTGAACGCTTTCTGCGTGAACGGTAAGCAGTACGGTCTGCCCGAGAGCTTTTCCAACGTTGTTCTGATCTACAACAAGGATCTGTTTGACCAGGCCGGTGTGGCCTATCCCACCAATGATTGGACGCAGGACGACGTGCAGGCCGCCGCAGAAGCAATCCGTGCCCTGGGCGATGACATTTACGGCATCTGGCAGCCCATTACTTATAACGAGTTCTTCAAGGTCGTTGCCCAGTACGGCGGCGCTCTGCTGAATGCGGATAAGACCCAGTTTACCATCAACTCCCCCGAAAATCTGAAGGCAGCGCAGACCCTGGTTGACCGGGTTCTGGTCTCCAATGTGCAGCCCAACGCAGCCCAGCAGGGCGGCATGGGCGACTGGGATATGTTTATGAGCGGCCGCTTGGGCATGATTCCAACCGGTATCTGGGCCTTCGCCACCTTCACGGAAGGCTGCGACTTTGCCTGGGACATCGCCGTAGAACCCGGCAGCACCCAGAAGGCTACCCACTTCTTCTCCAACTGCGTCGTTATGAACCCCGACACCAAGTATCCCGAAGCGGTTGCCACCTGGCTGGCATGGCTGACCTCCAGCACAGAATCCGCCGACATTCGTCTGGATGCCGGTTGGGATCTGCCCGCCCTGAAGGATTTGAACGCTCTGTCCAGCTACCTGGAAATCACACCTCCCGACAACCGCAAGGCCGTGTTTGAAAGCCTGGATTACCTGGTCATGCCTCCGGTCATTGAGGATTACGCCCTTATGAGCGACATCATTACCCAGAAGCTCGCCGCGGCAGCGGAGGGTACCATCACCGTACAGGAAGCCCTGGATCAGGCACAGGCGGAATGTGAAGCGCAGATCACTTTCGGATAATTCCCGGATGGGGCCGCCGCAGCAAGCGCGGCGGCCCTGATTTTTTCCACAAGGCATATGGAGGGATTCTATGAAACGCAGAATAAGCCCACGAAAACAAGCCGGCGGATTGCTGACAGCCTCCCCGTTTTTGCTGCCCAGCCTGATCGGTATGCTGATTTTCAGTGTATTGCCCCTGATTATCTCCGGCATGATCAGCCTGACGGACTGGAACGGCCTGGCAAAGCTGACAGGCCCCGGCTTTCTCCAGGAGCACTTTATCGGGCTGGAAAACTACAAGAAAATCTTGACCAGTACAGAATTCTGGAGAACCCTGGGAAATACTGCCGAATATATCGTCCTCTATATTCCATTGATGCTGGCAGCATCTCTTCTGGTCGCAACCCTGCTTAGCCAGGCGCGGCGGGGAATCGGCTTTTTCCGGGTCGTGTACTATATCCCCGTGCTTACCAGCTGGGTTGCAGCCTCTTTGATCTGGAAATCGGTACTGTCCCCGCAGTACGGCGCACTGAATGGTATTCTGTCCATATTCGGCATCCAAGGCCCCGGCTGGCTGACCGATGAAAAGTGGGCTATGCCTGCCATTGTGCTGGTGTCTGTCTGGAAGGATATGGGCTTCTTCGGCTTGATATTGCTGTCCGGCGTTGTCGGCATCAACAAGACCTACTATGAAGCGGCGGGTCTGGACGGCGCAAACGGATGGGTCAAATTTATGAGAATCACACTGCCGCTTCTGACTCCGTCGATTTTCTATGTGTTGATTGTTGGAATGATCAACGCGTTCCAGCTGTTTCCACAGATCATGATTATGACCGGCGGCGGCCCCAACGGCGCAACGCAGGTTATGGTGGAGCGGATTTACAATTACGGCTTCCGGTATTATCGCATGGGCTATGCTTCGGCATTCTCCTGGATTTTGTTCGCAATTATTATGGTGTTTACGGCCATTCAAATGAAGGGTCAGGAAAGGTGGGTACACTATGACAACTAAGAAAAAGCTGGGGACGGTGTGCTTTTATGTTGTCGCAATTCTCCTGGCGGTCATTGCGATGATTCCCTTTCTGTGGATGATCTCCACATCCTTCAAAAGCCGCGGCGTATTGATGTCTATACCGATCCAGTGGATTCCGGAAGAACCGACCCTTGCCGCCTATATCAAAGTATTCTCCAAGTTCCCCTTTGCCAAAACCATTGGGAACTCCCTGTTTATCTCTGTAAGCTATACGATTATTACGCTGCTTTCCTCCTCCATGGCGGCTTTCGCTTTTGCAAAGCTCCAGTTTCCGGGGAACAGCCTGCTCCTGCGGTGCTATCTTGCAACCATGATGATTCCAACCCAAGTAACAATGATTCCGTTGTTCGTCGTGATGAATCGCATGGGGCTTATTGACAGCTACGCCAGCGTGATTCTCCCTTCCGTCTTCCGCCCCTTTGCGGTGTTCATGCTGGTACAGCAGATGCGCACGATTCCCAACGATTTTCTGGATGCCGCAAGGATTGACGGAGCCAATGTATTTCAGATTTTCCGTAAGGTTGCGCTGCCGCTGTGCATTCCAAGCCTGGCTACACTGTCGATTACGACATTCATGGAATCCTGGAACGATTATCTGTGGCCGCTGCTCATGCTGACAAACAAGAATAAGATGACGCTGCCTATTGCCCTGTCCACATTGAACGGCCAGTATGCCACGGAATACAATGTGCTCATGGCCGGCAGCCTGATCTCCATGATTCCCATTATTCTGATTTACATTGTTGCTCAGCGTCAATTCAAGGACGGAATGATGGCTGGCGGCATTAAGGGGTAACTATGCGAAGAGTTTCTTACAAGGAAAAAGAAATCTCCTATGGTGCGGCAAAACTGTCCCGTCAGGGGAAAACACTGACAATTTATCTGCAATACAACGGTGCCTATGGAATGGGGGAGAAATTCGATTCTCTGAACCAGAAGGGGCACCATGTTGTCAACCGCGTAGAGGAAAAATTCTGCTTTCAGGGCGATAAAACCTACAATCCAACGCCCTTCTTCTGGACGGATACCGGCTTTGGGCTGTATGTCGATACCTGTGAGACAACGGAATTTGACTTTGCGGAGGATGAAATCCGCGTAAATCTTCCGGAATGTGCCGATGTTGTTCTGTTTTCCGGAACCCCGGAGGTCATGCTGCGGGAGTATATGTGTCTCTTCGGCTCTGCTACACTCCCCCCGGAATGGGCACTGGGTGTATGGGTCTCCGCCAATCGCTGGAACAAGCAGGCAGATGTGGAGCAGCTGTTAGAGAAACTGGATACCTACGATTTTCCTGCTTCTGTGGTTGTACTGGAAGCCTGGAGCGATGAAGCAACCTTCTACATCTGGAATGGGGCAAGATATGTTCCCAAGGCGGATGGTACGCCCCTTTCCCTGGAGGATTTCGATTTTTCGGAATCGCCCTGGCCTGATCCCGTCAAAATGATTCAGCAGCTCCACAACGCGGGAAAAAAGTTGCTTCTCTGGCAGGCTCCGGTTTACAAGCAGCTGGAACCCGGGGAAAAGCCGAACCTGCAAAACAAACTGGACTGGGAGGGAGCAATCGAGCAGAAGCTATGCGTCTGCTTTTCTGACGGAACGCCCTACCGTATTCCACAAGGGAAATGGTTTCCCGGCTCTATGGTTCCGGACTTCACAAACCCTGCCGCAAGGGCAAGCTGGTTTGGCAAGCGTCAATATCTGCTGGACATGGGTGTGGATGGATTTAAGACCGATGGCGGCGAGTTCATTCACAGCACGGACGTAAGGTTCTGCGATGGCAGCACAGGACAACAGGGAGTCAACCGCTATCCGCGGGACTATACGGAAAGCTACCGGGACTTTATCGGCAGCGAGCGCGTGCTTTTCAGCCGCGCAGGTTTCTCCGGGCAACATACTGTCCCCTGCCACTGGGGCGGCGACCAGCAGTCCCAAAACCAGGAGCTTGCAAGTGTGCTGAAAGCCGGGCTTCCCGCAGCCGCATCCGGCATCCTGTTCTGGGGCTTTGACATTGCCGGATTTGCCGGCCCGCTTCCGACTCTGGACCTTTACCGCAGAGCCACCCAGATGGCTTGCTTCTGCCCCATCATGCAATGGCATTCCGAACCGGACGGAGGACAGTTCCGGAACCTGATGCCCGGTGCGGAGGGGAATAACGAGCGCAGCCCATGGAATATGGCGCAGATTTATAACGCGCCGGAATTTCTGGATGAAATGCGCTACTGGCATAAGCTCCACGAGCAGCTGCGCCCATACCTCTGGGAAACAGCAAAGAGGTGCGTAACGGAAAGCAAGCCCATCCTGCGCCCGCTGGTATACGAATGGCCAGAGGATTCCAACGTTCTGTACTGTCAGGATGAGTACCTGCTGGGAAACGATCTGCTGGTAGCACCACTACTGGAAGAAAACGCGCATTCCCGAGAGGTTTATCTGCCGCAAGGCACCTGGACGGACTTTTTCTCAGGGAAAATCTACGCAGGCAACCAAACAATTGTCATCGACGCCGGAGATAAACTGCCGGTGTTCACAAGAAATGGATTTCAAATGAAAAATGACTGATATACGTGCAATTATCTTTGATTTAGACGGTGTGATCTGCTCTACAGACCGATACCACTATCTGGCATGGAAAGCTCTGGCAGATCGGCTGGGCATTCCCTTTGACGAACAGAAAAACAAGCTGCTCCGCGGCGTCAGCCGAATGGAAAGTCTGGAAATCATTTTGGGAGACCGAAGTTCCCATTTTTCCGAGCAAGAAAAGTGGGAGCTTGCAGAGGAGAAAAACCGGATTTACCGGGAGTATCTGCAAACAATGCGCCCATCTGATTTGTCTAAGGATACCCGGTACGCCCTGCAAACATTGCGGAAGCGGGGCTATCTTCTGGCAATCGGCTCTTCCAGCAAGAATACATGGCAGATTTTGACCCAGCTTGGTCTGGAACATTTCTTCGATGCCGTTGCAGACGGAACACAAATCACCCGGTCCAAACCGGACCCGGAAGTATTCTTCCTGGCTGCTTCCTTACTGGGCATATCCCCGGAGCAGGCCATCGTAATAGAGGATGCCGAATCCGGCGTCCAGGCCGCGGAGGCAGGACATTTTCGGGTCATTGGAATTCGATCAAAGGAGAATAATCCGAATTCCGATATAACAATCAAGAAGCTGTCTGACCTGACGGAAATTTTATAAGGGAAGCCCCATGGTAGTCCTGAGCGGAATACTATGGGGCTTTGTTTATATTTTGTCAAAGAGCGCAATATTCTTCTTTCCCGTCAGTGTCTTAAAATCCACCACCGCAACCGTATCCAAATGCCGCAAATCCTCCACATAGTTGCAGGCTCTCCCCGCAGAGAACAAGTAGTAGATATTATCATAAAACGGACTAGCCAGCGTTGTTGCCACCTCTATCTTTTGGAATGCCTCTTTGGGAAATCCTTCTCGAACATTATCCCAGATCTTCACATAAATCGCGTGATCTTTTGTCTCCTGCACATAATCAAAACGTACACTGTTCACCACTACATCCCGCTGTTTCGGATCATCGAATTTGAGAAGTCCGTCCCAATAGCAGCTGTGATAATTTTTCTCAAGCCAATTCCAGCAGACCTTTTTGAAGTATTCCGCAACAATTATTTTATCAATTTCATCCGCAAGCTGCTGTAGGGCTTCCCCCTCCTGCGCTCTAAGATAGCGACCTTGAGACGGAAACACATACCGGAACCACGTTTTCCAATAGCCGCCTTTGGGGTAATAGTGTGTGCGGATATGTCCGGCAGTATCTTTCCTTTGCTCCGTTTCCAAAAGCCCAGCTTTATCCAGCGCTTTCAAATATTTATCACATTTGTTCTGCGGGAAGCCAGAAAACTCCGACAGCTGGCTGATCCGATTATGCCCTGTTGCCATGCCATAAAGCAGCGTATTATATGTTTCGGGTGTTCGGAAGCTTCTGCGTAACTCTGATTCCGCATAACGGAGATACGCAGAGTCATGTGTAAAGAGCGACGGAAGATTCTCCACAAAACTCTTTTGGAAGTCAAACCGCCGTACCAGCTCTGGGATGCCGTCTGTGATCGCAATTGTCCGAAGCGCATCCAGTGGTTCTAGTGCCTTGTTTTCAGCCAGCAGCATAGGAACCGTGATTCCCGTCATTTGTATCACATCAGATGGAAACGGCAGTTCCATCTTCGCCCGAACAATCAGCACAACATACGCTTTCCCATCAAGTGTCGGAAGCGCATTCAAAAATTCTTCCTTATCATTTTTATCGTCCATGTCATCGAAAAAGATGACTGGGTGATTTTTTGTTCCTCCGATCTCGGCAAAGAAGTCTCTCCACTGTTTGCACCCATGAAGAAATATCTGCGGGGCAAACGCTGTATCCAGATTCCGAAAAGAAAAATATTGTCCACCGAATGCTTCCAGATAGCTTTTAGCGAGGGTCGTCTTTCCCATTCCGCTTTCGCCGCAGAGCTGTGTAATCCACGGCGTGGATTTGCTTTCCCAATAGCTGCGTACACGGGCGTAGAGCTGGGCTCTGTATGATCTGATTCGTTCCATCATTTATCACTCATATCATAAGTTGATTATTCCATTTGATTATAGCAAATCAACCTGTATTTCTCAATATGCGAGAAAAATATTTTTTCCATTTCTATCAGCGCTTAATTCATAATTTCAGGTTTTCTCGAACTTTTTATATCATTTCGACATTGATATTTTCACATTACAGCACCGTGTTTATAAATAGATTCGACTCGAGGCCTAGTAAGTGAGGGGACAAATTGAGGCCTCATGTACAAATCGTGTTGATTTGTGCGTCCCCTCATGGATCTTGACAGCTGAATACCCACCGGAAAATGAGATACGATTTTGCGATGACAGGAGCGAAACAACGCCGCGGAGACACCGGGGCAGGAACGGCATTGGAATAGGGCGGCAACTTAACGGTACATTTGCAAGGGATGAGGTGCGGGCTTATAATATGCGTACCATCTGAAAAATAAATTGGAGGGACACATATGGAAATCACTTATACCCTTGTTGGAGACTATTATCGCCCCAATCTGGTTGCACCGAAAAGTCCAAAGATTGGCCGTTGGGGAATGCAACGTTTCAATTATTTAAGGAAGCATCGGGAGGCACTTTACACCATAATGCTTATGGAGGACACACTGAATCCCCATCTGGAAGATGTTGACCGTCAGGCACAGGAAATGGAACAGCAGATCATTTCTCAGCTGGTGCAGCGGGAGGGCGTTACCGAGCAGCTGAAAGCGGAAAATCAAATGGAATGGGTTGCCCAAATGAACAACATTCGGAATCGGGCAGATGAAATCGTCTTGAACGATCTCATCTATGCCTAGAAAAAGTGAATCGTAAAAACCGCCATGGTGCGTACTGATTTTGTCAGTCGCGCCGTGGCGGTTTTGCCATTTCTCACAAAAATAAAAAATTTTCAGCATTCATATTAAAAAACAGCCTGTCTCAATGGCTACTTAATTGAGGGGGAAAAATATTTTAGGAAAACGCACTAACAAAACCGCATTTTTGCCGCGATAGGTGAGGGGGATAATATTCCACAGTGCTTCGTCGAATTTCACAAAAATAAATTATTTTCCGAAACATGTAAAAAATCGGTCTGTTTCGTGGGCTCAATATATGAGGGGATTTGTGCAGGCTTTATGAAATTGAAAAAATCTTGAGAAACACCTTTACTTTTGCCCATTCTGGATGCCTACCACTTGAGGGGAATTTTGGGCAACTTGCACGAAAACGAAAATATTTGTTCAAAACGCCCTAACAAAACCCCGTTTTCGCCGCGATAAGTGAAGGGGGTATTGTCCCTCTCCATGTACCTTGACAAGTTCATAACCATTCATCTGATACATTCTCCCCCACCCGAGCCGGGAGGCCCTGCGCCATGACCATTTTATGCGAGCGACAACCACGGGCCTTCAATGCCGGTTTGCTACCGGCAAGGCGACGACGGCGGGACAGGACAATGATATTTCTCGAAAGAGCTGGGCGGAAGCGCAGGGGTGAAACTCCCATGGACCCGATTCGCTGTCGGGCATTAGATGAATCCAGGGCGCACGGGGGCGAGGTCAAATAGGTGTGCGAAAAACTAAATTTTGAAAGGAAGAAACAAATGAAAAACAAAAACGGAATCTACATCATCGGTGTTGACCATGGCTATGGCAACATCAAAACAGCCAACTGCTGTTTTCCTACCGGTGTAGAGAGCAGTGACACAGAACCGACCTTCAAGAATGACCTGTTGATTTATCAGGGGCATTACTATCAGGTTGGCGTTGGGCATAAGGAATACGCCGCTGAAAAAGTAATGGACGAGGACTACTACATTCTGACCCTGGCAGCCATTGCCCGAGAATTGAGCAGAGAACAAATTACCCAGGCCAATGTGTTCCTTGCGGCGGGATTGCCCCTGTCCTGGGTGGCGAAGCAGCGGAAGGCGTTCCAGGAATATCTGCTACAGAATCGTGAGGTGGAGTTTTCTTTTCGGAGAAAGGATTACCGCATCCGTATTGTAGGTGCAGCGGTTTATCCCCAAGGATTTGCCGCAATCGCGCCTATTGTCAATCACTTCACCGGAAGTAATATGCTCTGTGACATTGGAAATGGAACCATGAACATCCTGCGAACCATGGACAGCAATGTGGATTTGCGCCAGATGTTTACGGAAAAGTATGGTGTTCAGCAGTGCGTTCTGGCTATCCAGGAAGCTCTTATGCGGGAACATCACGCTGAACTGGAGGAACAGATGATTCACAATTTCTTGCGGTACGGTACAGTCGGTATCGACGAGGAACTGGAAAAGTCCATGAAGCTGACGGCGAGGGCTTATGCGAAAAAGGTATTCCGCAAGCTCCGGGAGCATGGTTACGATCCTCGTATTATGAAGCTTTATGTGGTCGGCGGCGGTGGGTGCCTGCTGAAAAATTTCTTCCCCATTGCTCCTGACAAAATCATCATTAACAGCGATATTTGCGCTATGGCCAAGGGGTACGAATACATGGCTGACGTGCAGAGGGTGACGGGAGGTGCGAAATGAGGGCCACGAAAACCACGATACGCTTCAAGCTGTCCCGTGCGGAGGATGCCCGTGCGCTGGAATATCTGAGGAATCGGAAAGCGGTGGGGAGTTCTTTCAGCAAATCCGTAGTACAAGCCATTAACGACTGCCTGGATGCCCAGGAGACAGAAAGCAGAGAGGATTCCTTCATGGGCAGATTCCGGCGGATGCTTCGGGAGGAACTGAAAGCGGCAGGGAATGTGGCCTCCTTTCAACCCGTTCACGAGGTTCCCCAGCCGTTGCAGGAGAACGCTGAGCAAACGCTGGCGTTTTTGGATGCTTTCGATGGCATGGAATGACAAAATGACGGCGTTTTTCCAGAGAAATGTCATCGCTATGCGAACATCCCCAAAAGCCCCGCCGTCGTATTTGATGGTTTGTGATGGCAAAATTGGAAAATACGGTGGCACTTCTTGCCGAAACCGCCGTCAGAAAGGGGAATACGCATAGGCGGCCGGAAAACCTTTCCGGTACATTCCTGGAGACGGATTATCTGGGCCTTGCAAATAACTCAATCGGCACAGAATGTGTATTGACCTTTGAATGAACGGTAAGAAGCAATCGGATTTATCCACGGAAGGCTGAGGCTGTCCTGTAGTGTAACAAGCAGGGAACTTGTGTGCCGCAAGTTCCCCCTCAAGCCCAGAAACTGGGCTAATCTTTGGGGCGTTCCCCAATCCCCCGAACAAGGAAGATACAAGGAGCTGATTTATGAAGAAAGAAAATCGAATTGCGTTTCGGGTCACAGACCAGGAGAAAAGGAGAATTGCAGTGCTTGCCAAAAAATGCGGCTTAAGCGTGAGTGAATATGTAAAGCAGCGGGCATTGGGGTACGCACCACAACCAGTTCTTCCAGAAGTCATATTTCTCCTGCTGGAAAAGATTGGTCAATTGCAGGATTTAACGGGATCCCCGGAAACAGATGCCGCTATCTGTGCGCTATTGAAAGAAATCTCAGATACCCTGCTTCTGCCCAGAAAGGAGGGCGTACCCTGGCCGTTACCGGATTCTGGCCT
>ERZ773241.405-NODE-405-length-48267-cov-11.651041_pt1 | contig 48267 bp, 42 predicted proteins | sample MGYA00580989_ERZ773241 | MGnify/ENA primary metagenome ERZ773241 (study PRJEB29015, sample SAMEA2737804) | human gut metagenome | biome: human gut; feature: human-associated habitat; material: faeces | place: China | collected 2012 ... | reverse complement strand
GGCAGGTCTGATAGTCGTCCGCGCCGAAGCCGGGGGCGGTGTGGACGCAGCCCGTACCGGAATCCATCGTGACATAATCGGCGAGGACCAGACGGCTGGTCTTGGGCAGGAACGGATGCTGCGCGAGCATATTCTCATAGAAGTTGCCGGGGTGGGTCTCGACGACGGTGTAGTGCTCGACCTTGCCAACGGCCATGACCTTCTCGACGAGCGCCTCGGCGACGATGTACATTTCGCCGTTGTCGTCGTTGCGGACGATGGCGTAGCTCTCGTCGGGATGCAGCGCGATGGCGAGGTTGCCGGGCAGCGTCCAGATCGTGGTCGTCCAAATGACGAAGCTGAGCTTGCTCTTATCGAGATGGCCGAGCTTGCCGAGGTCGTCGCGCATCGGGAACTTGACGTACACGGTCGTGCAGGGGTCGTCCTGATATTCGATCTCCGCCTCGGCCAGCGCCGTCTCATCGTGATAGCACCAGTATACGGGCTTGAGGCCCTTGTAGATGTAGCCCTTCTTGTACATTGCGCCGAAGACCTTGACCTCCTCGGCCTCAAAGCCGGGATCCATGGTCTTGTAGGGGTGCTCCCAGTCGCCGAGCACGCCGATGCGCTTGAAGCCCTCCATCTGGATGCCGATGTACTTGTCGGCATACTGGTGGCAGGCGGTGCGGAAGTCGGCGACGCTCATGGCCTTGCGGTTGAGCTTCTGCTCCTTGATGATGGCGCTCTCGATGGGCATACCGTGGTTGTCCCAGCCGGGGATATAGGGCGTGTAGTAGCCGCGCATCGCGTAGGAGCGGGTGATGAAGTCCTTGAGGGACTTGTTGAGCGCGTGGCCCATGTGCAGTCCGCCGTTGGAGAACGGAGGGCCGTCGTGCAGAGCGAAGCGGGGCTTGCCCTCGTTCTTCTTGAGCATCACGTTGTAGAGGTCCATTTCCTCCCAATGCTTGAGCATCTCAGGCTCGCGCTTGGGAAGCCCCGCGCGCATCGGGAAGCCGGACTTCGGCATATTCAGCGTCGCTTTGTAATCCATATCGTGTCTCCTTTATGTGAATTTTTCTGTTTGCTGCAAAATAAAAATGCTCTGTCTCCCGACAAAAGAGACAAAGCATAACCATACTCTGCGGTACCACTCTTCTTGCCGCCGTTCCGGCAGCCGCTCAAATGCCGCGATGTAACGGTCGCACCCGGGCTGTCCTACTGCGGCTTCAGACGCCTGCTCCGAGGTGATATTCGCTCTCCGCGCCCCGCTGCCTCGCACCGACCGGCAGCTCTCTTTGCGGGCGGACGGGGAGCTACTTGTCCTCATCTGCGCAATTCCACATATTACGGTTATTCTACCCGCATTCTTTCGCTTTGTCAAGGCTGAAAATGCTTGCGGAAGCGGCAAAAATAGGCTATACTATCGGCGAAAAATACGCGAAAGCGACAAATTCCGGAGGCTGCGCCATGATCCACGATATCGAGCCGAAGCATTTATACAACGAATGGAAGCCGAACGCCGTGCCGAAAAGGTCGAGCGCCGTCGTGCAGTTCTGCGGGAGAAACCTCCTCTGCCGCATCGACGACAACGGACTCAAGCTCCCGAGCCGCGCCATGTTTCCCGACGGCGACGAGAGGTTCACCTATCTTTTTGAGCTGGACGGCAGGGAATACTACCTCCTGCGCGACGAGACGCCGCGCGAGCCGGACGGCTGGACCTACCGCGACATCAATATTTTCCGCACCGAGCAGCCGAAGGAGATCGCCTTCGCCGCGGTCAGCGCGTGGCACCTGTGCTGCTGGTACCGCGACACGAGGTTCTGCGGCCGCTGCGGCACGCCGCTCGAGCACGACGTCAACGAGCGCATGATGCACTGCCCCAGGTGCGGCAATATGATCTTCCCGCGCATCAACCCCTCGGTCATCGTGGCGGTGACGCACGGCGACTACCTGCTGCTCACGCAGTACGCAAACCGCCCCGGCGCGACGCGCACGGCGCTCATCGCGGGCTTTACCGAGTTCGGCGAGACCGCCGAGCAGACCGTTCACCGTGAGGTGATGGAGGAGGTCGGCCTCAAGGTCAAAAACCTGCGCTACTATAAGTCTCAGCCGTGGGGCATCTCCGGCGGCGGGCTGCTGCTTGGCTACTGGTGCGAGCTGGACGGCGACGACGAGACCATCCATCTCGACAACTTCGAGCTGGCGGACGGCGCGTGGGTCAGCCGCGAGGAGCTGCGCCGCGACTACCGTGACAACGGCGTCGCCCTCACGAGCGAGATGATCGCCCGCTTTGCCGCGGGGCGAGAGTACGAGCCGGTGTCGGAATAAGATGAAAAAGCGCGGAGCAGAAGGCTCCGCGCTTTCCTTATGCAAGGGCTGTAGCGATCCATTTCCCGAGCAGCTGCAAAAGGAGAAAGTGCGCGGGATAGAAAATGTAAAAGAAATATTTTCCGCCGCGCCGCCCGCGTTCGCCGCTGTAGAGCAGCAGGAGCGGTGCGCACAGCAGCACCCACGGCGAGGCGATGAGCAGCGGGAGCAGTCCCGCGAGCCGCCATACGCCCGCCGAGCGCAGCAGATAGAAAAGCGCGGCGGAGAGCGTGCCGAGAAAGACGTATTCGCTGCGGACGGCAAACGCCGCCGCGCCGAAGACGAGACAGGTCAGGACGTACAGCGCTATCCGCTTCCCGCGCTCTGCCGCGTCGGACTCAATGCGTGCGAGCACGAATAGCTCCAGGCAGGAGAGCGAGAGCGTAAAGAGTACGTTTTGAAGCGCGGGACCGGTCCACTGCTCATAGTGCGCGAGGTTGAAGACCGGCTCGCTGACAAGGGCAAAGGCCAGCAGCGTGAGAAAATACCGCTTCCGGTCCCGTGTGTGCGTGAAGCCCTCGGCGAGCAGGAAGACATAGAGCGGAAAAGCGAGATGGCCCAGCACATCAAACACGCGGTAGACGCCCTGCACGGCGCCGAGCCATGCGGGCGCGTTCTGCGGGATGAGCGTGCTTCCGTCCTCACCGCGGAACGGCGCGAAAAAGCCGCGCCGGATCACGAGCATATTCGCATGGTCGCAGAGCATGGAGACCATGGCGATGTATTTGAGCGCGAAGCCGCTCAGCTTTTTGAGGATCTGTTTCATGAAGCGTTCTCCTGTGCGCGCGCCGCGCGGAGGGCGGAGCGGAAGTCCTCCCACGCCTCGGGGTGGTCGACGTAGTATTTCGGACAAATTTTGCCGGTCACGTCGTAGTGGCGGATGACGTCGGCGGGAGCGAGATCGAATTCCTCGCACAGCCACGCCGTCAGCCGCAGAAGGCTCGCCATCGTCTCGGCGGAGAACTCGCCCGTCTCGTCGGCGTGGCAGACCTCGATGGAAATGGTGTGATCGTTCGCCTGCGAGGAGCAGTAGGCGACCTCCGAGAGAGGGACGCATTGAAGCACCTCGCCCTCCAGCCCCACGACGAAGTGGGCGCTGGCATAGGTCTCGTGCGTGAGGGCAAGGTTGGCGAAGAAGCTGCGGTTTGCCGCCGCCGAGGTGCCGGGGTTTCCGACGTAGTGGACGACCACGCCGTCGATCGTCTCGAGCGGCGTGCCGGGGCGGGAGTATGGGTTGAGCGGCAGGATGTCCTGCTCCACCCATTCCGGCGCGGACACGTCCGCGCCGGGAACGGCGCGGTGGCGGAACCAGTAGACCAGCTCCGCGCCGATGCAGAGGACGAGTACGGCGATGACCGCCCGCTCCAGCCAGACGCGGCTGCGCTTTTTTCGTGCAGCCATGCGTCAGAAGCCGCGCGCGGCCGCAGGCGTTTCAATGCCCATGCCGGCAAGCGCTTCGAGCGTGCAGGTCATCTCCGGCGTGACGATCGCACAGACGCTGCCGCTCGAGCTCGAGGTCGTGTCGATCGGCTGCCTGGTCGGCTTCTCGTCCACCCGGACGCTGTACCACAGCTCCAGCTCAACGTAGAAGCTGCCGCTGTAGAGCGTGTCCTCAAAGAGCGAGGCGTTGGAGGCGTGACCCGCCTCGTAGTCGCGGCGCAGCGCGGAGACGAGCGTGTTGGCCTGCGCGGCGGTCAGCTCGCCGTTGTCCTCGCCGTAGGCGCCGTCGCTGACGACGTCGTAGTAGCCGCCGGTGAGATAGGCGTTGCTCTTGTCGTCCGCCAGCTCGCCGAGCACGCGGTCGAGCGCGGCCTCGGGACAGTTGAGCAGCGCGGTCATCGTCTGCGCGACGGAGCCGGGCTCGTTCAGCTCCCGGGAGAAGGCGCGGCAGTCGACGTAGCTGCGGCGCACGACGCGCCCGTCCGTGAGCGCGTAGGTGACGGTGAAATAGAGATAGCTGTCGACCGGAGCGTCCGCGGGCGTTTCATAGGTGGTCCGCGCGTAGCTGAGCTGGCGCGCCTTGTCGGCGATCATCGCGCGGTGCGCGGCGAGGGTGCGCTCAATGCTCTCCGGCTCGTCGAGCTTGCAGGAGAGGTAGTCGCCGTTCGAGGAGAGATAAACGGAGACGAACTCCACCTCCTCCGCGTCGGGCGTATAGCTCTCGTAGCCGGTGAGGTCGAGCGACATGGCGACGCCGAAGCACACCAGCACGGCGGAGAACACCAGCGCGCCGACGCAGCCTGTGCGCCAGACGCGGAAGCTCTTGTGCAGCAGCATTTCCGCGGCGAAGTAGCCGAGCAGGCCGGTGAAGAGCATACAGGCGATGGTGCCGGGGAGCGAGTATTGGCCGTTATGGAGGTTGAGGCCGAAGACGAGGAAGTAGATGAGCTGCCCGAGCGAGAACGCGGCGCAGACCGCCACGCCGTATTTGAAGATGGGGCGCGCCCATGCCACGGTGACGATGGAGCCGGTCGCCTCGCTCGCGCGGCGGCGGTAGACGAGCAGGCCGAGCACGGCGAGCACGATGCCGACGGCAGCATAGATGACGAGCACGTCAAGGCCGCTGAGCATATACTCGCCGCCCCGAATGACCTGATACGTCCCGTCGCTGAGGATGCGGTCCACGCGGGCGACATTCCTCACGTCCAGCACGCAGACAAGCTCCCAGGCAGGCGAGAGGAAGGCGAAGGTCTCCGGAGCGGAATAACCGCTGTAGCCGTAGAGGAAGTTGCCGGCAAAGGTGCGCACGAGGTATTCCATACCCACGGCAAGGAAATTGAGGATGCCGTAGAACACGGGCGCGGCCAGAATTTGCCCGGTGAACATCATGCACAGCACAGCGAAGGAGTAGAAGAACAGCACCGAGAGCACGGCGGCGAGCAGCGCGGTACCGAGCGCGGTAAGGTCCAGCGCGCCGAAGCAGGCGGCGGTGATGCCCGCGAGGGAAAAGGCGAGCACGAGCGCGGAGACCATGCACACAAGGCCGGTGAGGTAGTTGGTCGCGTACAGCGTCTCACGCCGCACAGGCATGGAATGGAAGCCCTGCGTGGCGCGGGGGTTGGTAAGGTAGGCGAACATCGCCATGGCGAAGAAGATGCCGAACACGGCGCCCATCACAAGCCCGCCGTAGGCGCCGATCTGCAGCAGGTAATACGAGGCGTCGGCCACGGTCGGGACACCGTGATAGTCGGCCAGCTCGTTGAGCAGCGGCAGCGGCAGGAGCAGCAGCCAGATCAGGACGTAGCCCAGCCACAGCGGCCAGAAGCGCTGCAGGTTCTTGCGGAAAAGCGCGCGGTTAAAGAACGATGTCGCGGACTGCATAGTCGGCACCTCCCAGCTCATAGATGAAAATTTCCTCCAGCGTCAGCGGCACGGCCTCCATGTACACGGGGTCGAGGGCGGCGAGCCGCTCGGTGATCTGCTGCGTATTGCCGCGGAAGATGATGGTGAACACGCGCCCGAGATGGCTCTCGTGCAGCAGGTTCAGCCCCGCGGGGAGCTCCGGCGCGCCCTCGCCCCGGAAGACGATCTGCATTTTGACCGTGTTCTCCTGCAGCTCGGAAAGGCTGCGCTCGAGCAGGACCTTTCCCTTATTCATGATGCCGACGTGGTCGCACACGTCCTCCAGCTCGCGCAGGTTGTGGCTGGAGACGAGCACCGTCGTGCCGCGCTCAGCGACGTCCTGCATGATAAGGCTCCACACCTGACGGCGCATCACGGGGTCGAGGCCGTCCACCGGCTCATCCAGAATGAGATAGTCCGGCATACAGCACATGGCGATCCAGAATGCCGCCTGCTTCTGCATTCCCTTGGAAAGACGGCGGATGAGCTGCTTTTCGTCCAGCGAAAAGACGCCGCGCAGCTTCTCGTAGCGCTCCATGTTGAACTGCGGATAGAAGCCGCGGTAAAATTTCATCATGTCGCGGATGCTCGACTGCATAAAATAGTGCCAGTCGTCGGGGATGGAGGCGATGCGCTGCTTGACCGCCACGTTCTCCCATACGTCTGCGCCGTCCACCGAGACGGTGCCGGAGTCCTGCCGGTATACGCCGGTCAGGTGGCGCAGCAGCGTGGATTTGCCCGCGCCGTTCGGCCCCACGAGACCGTAGATTGCGCCCTGCGGCACGGTCAGGCTCGCGCCGTCGAGCGCGGCAAAGCCGTCAAAGGTCTTCACCAGCTCACGAATTTCGATCATTTCTCTTCCTCCTCCCGGTAGATGGCGTCCAGCTCGGCACAGCTCATGCCGAGCGTACGCAGCTCGCGCAGCGTTTCGCGCAGCGTTTCGGTCAGCGCAAGGCGGCGTCCGTCGTCCTCCGCGCGCTCGCGGCGCACGGCGAAGCTGCCCTTTCCCGGGACAGACGCGGCGTAGCCCTCCGATTCCAGCTCGCTGTAGGCGCGCTGGATGGTATTCGGGTTGATGGCGAGCTGACTGGCCAGCGCGCGCACCGAGGGGAGCTTTTCCCCGTCGGCGATTGCGCCGGAGACGATCAGCCGCCGCAGCCCGTCGCGCACCTGCTCGTAGATCGGGCGCGCATCGCGGTAATTCAAGGTGATCATAGCGGTGCCTCCTGTTTGCTTATCGGCTGAGAAGTACGACGACGGCGACGAGCAGGACCACAAGGATCGCGCCTACGCCGACCGTCAGAACGCTGAAGGAAACCATGCTGCCATCCCTCCTGACTGTATTAAGCGTATTAGTACAGTTAGGATAGCATGAGAGTGTCGCTCTGTCAAGTATTTTTCGGAAATTGGCGAAATCTCACAGAAGAACGATAAGGCCCCGTTAAGAATTTATCTATTGTACCAAATCGTCATATTGACGAAATTTAATAATTTTAAAGTACCAATTTAACAAAAATGGAGAAAGTGCCGTCGGACGGTTGCTTTTGCGCGTGGAATCTGCTATCTTAATACCGTAGAGAAAGGGCGGGAAGACCCAATATGCCCTTTTGAAAGCAATGCAATTTAATAGGAGAGGGGAAATTACATGGATAAGATCATAGAAATCAACAGTGCGGTAAACGGCTTTGTATGGGGACCCATCATGCTGGCACTGCTGGTCGGCACGGGCATTTACCTGAGCTTCCGCGTCGGCTTCATTCAGTTCTCCAAGATCGGCTACTGGTGGAAGAACACCATCGGCAAGATCTTCCAGAAGTCCGAAGCGGGCGAGGGCGAGATCACGCCGATGCAGGCGGTCTCCACGGCACTGGCGTCCACGGTCGGCACGGGCAACATCGCCGGCGTCACCGGCGCGATCATCCTCGGCGGCCCGGGCGCGGTGTTCTGGATGTGGATCTCCGCTCTCTTCGGCATGGTCACCAAGTTCGCCGAGGTCACCCTCGCGGTCAAGTACCGTGAGCGCAATGAAAAGGGCGACTGGTGCGGCGGCCCGATGTACTACATCAAGAACGGTCTCGGCCCCAAGTGGAAGTGGCTGGGCGTCATCTTCTCCGTGTTCGGCGCGCTCGCCGCGTTCGGCATCGGCAACATCTCCCAGATCAACTCCATCGCTTCCTCCGTCAACTCCGTCGCGGTCGCATTCCATGAGAACGCCAAGGAGTTTGACATGATCATCGGCCTCATCACCGGCGTTGTGATCGCCATTTTCGTGGCGCTCGTGCTCCTCGGCGGCGTCAAGCGCATCGGTCAGGTCACCGAAAAGCTCGTCCCCGGCATGGCGGCCATCTACATCGTCTGCGCGCTCGTGGTCGTTATCGCCAACGCGGGCACGATCCCCGGCGTGTTTGCCAGCATCTTCCAGGGCGCGTTCAACCCCTCTGCCGTCGTCGGCGGCGCGGTGGGCGTGACCATGAAGCTCGCCATCACCAAGGGCGTCGGCCGCGGCGTCTTCTCCAATGAGGCCGGTCTCGGCTCCGCGCCCATCGCGCACGCCGCCACCTCCGAGAAGAACCCCGTCCGGCAGGGCCTCTACGGCATCTTTGAGGTCTTTATGGACACCATCGTCATCTGCACCCTGACCTCCCTCGTCGTCCTCTGCTCCGGCGCCGCCACGGGCAACTACGGCAACAACGATCTCGCGGGCGTGCCCACCGCGGTCGCGGGCTTCGCCAGCGTCTTCGGCGACAAGCTCGGTTCCCTGATCCTTGCCGTCGGCCTGCTGCTCTTCGCCACCTCCACCATCCTCGGCTGGGCGCTCTACGGCACCCGCTGCGCGGAGTTCCTCTTCGGCAGCAAGATCATCCGCCCCTATCAGGTTCTCTTCTGCCTCGTCGTCATCGCCGGCTCGGTCGCCAACCTCAAGCTGGTGTGGGACATCTCCGACACCCTCAACGGCCTCATGGCGATCCCGAACCTCATCGGCATCCTGCTCCTCAGCCCCGTGGTCATCAAGCTGACGAAGGAACACTTCAACGGCGTGAAGGCAGGCAAGCTCGAATAAGCGAACATCCGGTCTCCTGCGGCGGGACGGACCATGCGGTCCGTCCCGCTTTTCGCTCCCCCGGCGAAAAAAGAGGAGAAAACGCGGAATATTTTCGAAGATTTCCCTTTACAATAGAAAAAAGCCGTGGTATGATATCAAAGCGCGTGAAGGCGCGCGAGGAGCATACCCGGGCTTAGGACGCGGATCGTCACCTGTCCCGCCGCTCAGCCTTGGGTGAATTTGATCGAAAGGTGGAAACACAACTATGATGCTCAAAGACCAGAAGACTGCCATTATCGAAGCCAACCGCACCCATGAGAGCGACACCGGTTCTCCCGAGGTCCAGATCGCCATTCTCACCGAGCGCATCAACCAGCTCACCGAGCACCTCAAGGTCCACGCGCAGGATAACCACTCCCGCCGCGGCCTGTACAAGATGATCGGTAAGCGCCGCAGCCTGCTCGACTACCTCATGAAGAAGGACATCGAGCGCTATCGTGCCATCATCGCCAAGCTCGGCATCCGTAAGTAAGAGACAATATGCGCGGGGGAAGGATATTCTTTCCCCGCGTGTTTTGCTATCTTGCACCCCTGATTTTCCCGCAAAAGCCCGCAAAACAGGGAGCCGACGCCCGCATTTTAGCAGTTGATCTTGTCCGCGAGACCTTCGCGGCTGAGCTCAAGTGCTAAAGGGTCGGACAAGGCTCCCGACAAAAATCTGAAAAGGAGTATGATCATGTCCACCATCATCACCCACCGTCAATTTCCCGGCTACCACAAGTATGAAATGGAGCTCGCCGGCCGTCCGCTGACCCTCGAGGTCGGCAAGCTCGCCGAGCTCGCCAACGCCGCCGTCATGGTCGGCTACGGCGACACCCGCGTGCTGGTCTGCGCCACCGCGTCCGCCCGTCCCCGCGACGGCATCGACTTCTTCCCCCTCTCCGTCGACTTTGAGGAGAAGATGTACTCCGTCGGCCGCATCCCCGGCAGCTTCAACCGCCGCGAGGGCCGCCCCGGCGAGAAGGGCATCCTGACCAGCCGCGTCATCGACCGCCCCATCCGCCCGCTCTTCCCCTACGATTTCCGCAACGACGTGTCCATCATGGCGACCGTCATGGCGGTCGACCACGACTGTTCTCCCGAGATCGCCGCGCTCATCGGCACCTCCGCCGCCCTCGCCATCTCCGACATTCCCTGGAACGGCCCCGTCGGCGCGCTGAAGGTCGGCCTTGTGAACGGCGAGCTGGTCCTCAACCCCACGAGCGAGCAGCGCAAGGTCTCCGACCTTGACGTGACCGTCGTCTCCACCGGCAAGAAGGTCGTTATGATCGAGGCGGGCGCGAACGAGGTCGATAACGACACGATGTACCGTGCCATCGAGCTGGCGCACAACGAAAATCAGAAGCAGATCGAGCTCATCAACCGCATGGTCGCCGAGATCGGCAAGCCCAAGTTCGACTATCCCCACGCAAACTTCAATCAGGAGCTCTTCGACAAGATCGTTGCCGACTTCATGGACGAGGCCAAGGCCGCCATGGATACCGACGACAAGAACGTCCGCGAGGCCCGCTGGAACGAGATGATCGAGCACTGGCACGAGAAGTACCTCGAGGAGTATCCCGACATGGATCAGTACCTCGACGAGTTCACCTATAAGTTCCAGAAGAAGATCGTCAAGGCGTGGCTGCTCGAGGGCCACCGCGTTGACGGCCGTCAGAAGAATGAGATCCGTCCTCTCGCCGCCGAGGTCGGCGTGCTGCCCCGCGTCCACGGCTCGGGCCTGTTCACCCGCGGCCAGACGCAGGTGCTCTCCGTCTGCACTCTCGATACCCTCAGTGCCAACCAGAAGCTCGACACCATCTGGGAAGAGACCGAGAAGCGCTATATGCACCACTACAACTTCCCCGGCTACTCCGTCGGCGAAGCCAAGCCCGCCCGCAGCCCCGGCCGCCGCGAGATCGGTCACGGCGCTCTCGCCGAGCGCGCGCTGCTGCCCGTCATTCCGCCCGTTGAGGAGTTCCCCTACGCCATCCGCGTGGTGAGCGAGGTCGTCTCCTCCAACGGCTCCACCTCTCAGGGCTCCATCTGCGGCTCCACGCTCGCGCTGATGGACGCCGGCGTGCCCATCAAGGCGCCTGTCGCCGGCATCTCCTGCGGTCTCATTCAGGACGGCGACGATTTCACCACCTTCATCGACATTCAGGGCGTTGAGGACTTCCACGGCGAAATGGACTTCAAGGTCGCCGGTACGAAGAAGGGCATCACCGCCATCCAGATGGACCTCAAGAACGACGGCCTGACCATGGCGATCATCAAGAACGCGCTGGACATCACCTACGACGCGCGCGTGCAGATCCTCGACCAGATCATGCTGCCCTGCATCGCCGAGCCGCGTCCCGAGGTCAGCCCCTACGCGCCCAAGATGATCACCATGAAGATCGATCCCGACCGCATCCGCGAGGTCATCGGCAAGGGCGGCTCCGTCATTCAGAAGATCGTCGCCGACACCGGCGCGAAGATCGACATCGACGACGACGGCACCATCCACATCGCCTCCGCCGACGCCGCCGCCTGCGACGCCGCGAAGAAGTGCATCGACGACATCGTGTTTGTCCCCGAGGTCGGCAAGCTGTACTACGGCCGCGTCGTGCGCCTGATGCAGTTCGGCGCCTTCGTGGAGATCGCCCCGGGTAAGGACGGTCTGGTCCACATCTCCAAGCTCGACAAGAAGCGCGTCGAGAAGGTCGAGGACGTGGTTACCGTCGGCGACATGATCTGGGTCAAGTTCATGGAGATCGACGAAAAGGGCCGCTGGAACCTCTCCCGCAAGGACGCTCTCCTCGAGATCGAGGCCCAGCAGGCCGCGGCCGCCAAGGAGCAGTAAGCGGCAAACCGAAATTTGATATGCGGCGTCCTTTTTTTGCCCTTGTGGGGAAGTGCGGAGTATGATACAATAAAAACAACAATATATTCAGCTGGGAGGTCAACCGGTGAAAGAGATCAAAAGTATACTGATGTCAGAGAATGGAATGAAGATCGTAAATGCGTTGTTCCTTCTAAGTATATTAATCCGGAACCGCGGCATTATTTTTGCGTTCTACTCCTGCTGGATCATCTATTTGGCATATTGCATCAGGAATACAAAATCTAAGGCCATGCAAATAAGCTGGGCGGTGCTTATTGCGTTTGCCGTTGTGATGATTTGTGTAAACATCTATTTTTATTGCATCTCACGCTGATTGCCGATCGGTGGAATACAAAAAAAGGGACACGGCTGCGCCGTGCCCCTTTTCATTTTTCCCGTTTTGTGGTATCATACAGGCAAATACCGGCTAACATCAAGGAGGAAGCATTATGCCCGACACCATTGCTGCCATCGCCACCGCGTCCGCAGCCGCCGCGGTCGGCATCGTGCGCCTGAGCGGCGCGGAGACGCGGCGCGTGCTCGCGGCGCTGTTCGCGCCGGCGAACGGTCGTTCGGCTGCGGAGCTTCCGCCGCGGCGCATGACCTACGGCACGGTGCGCGACGCCGAGGGCCGCACGCTCGACCACGCGCTGGCGGTGGTGTTCTCCGCCGGACACAGCTACACGGGCGAGGAGAGCGCGGAGCTGCACTGCCACGGCTCGCCGGTCGTTTTGCAGGAGGTCCTGCGCGCCGCGTTTGCCGCAGGCGCGCGGCAGGCGCGGGCGGGAGAGTTTACCGAGCGCGCGTTTCTGAACGGCAAAATGGATCTCACCGAGGCGGAGGCGGTCATCGACCTCATCGACGCCGAGACCGCCGAGGCGGCGCGGAACGCCGCCGCCCAGGTGGACGGCGCGCTGCGCCGCCCGCTCGAACAGGTCTACGACGCGCTGCTGAGCCTCACCAGCCGCTTCTACGCCGTGGTGGACTATCCAGACGAGGACATCGAGGACCTCACGCTTGCCGAGACGGAGCGGACGCTCACAGAGAGTGAACAAACGCTCGCGGCTCTGCTCGGCACCTTTGCACGCGGACGCGTGCTCAAAAGCGGCGCGGCGACCGCCATCGTCGGCGCGCCAAACGCGGGCAAAAGCTCGCTGCTCAACGCGCTTGTGGGCTACGACCGCGCCATCGTCACCGACCTTCCCGGCACGACGCGCGACACCGTGGAGGAGAAGGCGGTGGTCGGCGGCGTGCTGCTGCGGCTCATCGACACGGCGGGCATCCGCGAGACAGACGACGCCGTGGAGCGGCTCGGCGTGGAGCGCTCGCGCCGCGCGGTCGAGAGCGCCGATCTGGTGATCGTGGTAGCGGACGGCAGCCATACGCCGCTCACTGTGGAGCCAGACATTCTCGCGCTTGCCGCCCGAGCGCCGCATTGGATTCTGGCCATCAGCAAGGACGATCGAAACCCCGCCGTAAAGACCGCCGTTTGGAGACTGCCGGACGGCGCGCCTGCGCCGGAGCATCTGGTCTCCTTTAATTCCGTAATGCCCGGCGGGCTGGATGCGTTGATCGACACGATCGGAGACTGCTTTCCTGCCGGCGTTCCCGCGGGCGGCACGCTGCTCACCAACGCCCGGCAGGCCGAAGCCATCCGCCGTGCGCTCGAGAGCGTCCGTGCGGCGCACGAGGCGTTCACCGCCGGGCTGACGCCCGACGTGGTGCTCACCGAGGCCGAGGGCGCGCTTGACGCGCTCGGCGAGCTGACCGGCCGGACGGCGCGCGAGGACATGGTGACGCGCATTTTTGAACGCTTCTGCGTCGGAAAGTAAACGGAAAGCATTGTTTACAGAAAATGATTGATATTATCTTAACGTTCTGCTACAATACTGCCATTCTAAGGAAGAATCGACTCTATTCCCCAAAAGGGGCCGTTTGTCTGCGGCCCGGAAAGGAACGCCATGCGTGACTATATTATCATGACCGACAGCTGCTGTGACCTGAATCAGCAGGAGGTCGACGAGCTCGGGCTTACCGTTCTGCCGCTTTCCTTTACGATCGACGGCAAAACCTATCTCAACACGCCCGACCATGCCGAGATGTCCCCCGAGGAATTTTTCGCAAAGATCGCTGCGGGCGAGAACAGCACTACCGCCGCCGCCAATGTCGGTCAGTTCGACGAGGCGATGCGCAGGGCGCTCGACGCGGGCAAGGATATCCTGTGCATCTGCTTCTCCGGCGCGCTGTCCACCACCTACCAGTCCGCCTGCATCGCGGCGGAGGACCTGAAAAGCGAGTACCCCGACGCGAAGATCCTCGTCATCGACTCCCTCTCCGCCTCGCGCGGACAGGGAATGCTGCTCTACCGCACGGTACAGGAGCGCCGGAGGAGCAGCCCCGACATCGAGACGCTGGCGGCATATGTGAGGAGCATCCTCCAGACCCAATGCCACTGGTTCATCGTGGACGATCTCAACCACCTCAAGCGCGGCGGCCGCGTGAGCGCCACGGCGGCCTTCGTCGGCACGATGCTGGGCATCAAGCCCGTCATGCACACCGACAGCGAGGGCAGGCTCATTCCCATGAGCAAGGCGCGCGGCACGAAGGCTGCGCTCAAGGCGCTGGTCGACAAGGTGGAGGAGCTGGGTGTCGAGCCGGACAAGAACCAGCCCTTGTTCATCTGCCACGCCAACTGCCCCGACTCCGTGGCGTATGTCAAGGAGCTGCTGGAGGAGCGCTTCGGCGTGACGGACGTCCGCACGGACTTCATTGGCCCTGTGATCGGCGCGCACACCGGCTGCGGCACGCTGGGGCTGTTCTTCGTGGGGACGCAGCGATGAAGTGGCTGGAGCTGCATATCGACACCGCCCGCGCCGGTCTGGAGCCGGTCAGCGAGCTGCTGCGCGAGCAGGGCGTCGAGGGCCTTGTCATCGACGATGAGGCGGACTTTAAGGATTTTCTCGAAAACAACCACCAGTATTGGGACTATGTGGACGATGAGCTGCTGGCGGAGAAGCACGGCAAATGCCGCGTGACCTTCTACCTCGAAGAAAGCGAGAGCGGTTTTTCCACGCTGGCGCAGGTGCGCATCGCGCTCTCGGCGCTCAAGAAGCAGCATCCCGAATACGTGCCGCTGCTCCTCACGATGGAAAACGTGGAGGACGCCGACTGGGAGAACAACTGGAAGCAGTTCTATAAGCCCATGGAGATCGGCGAGCGCCTGCTGGTCATTCCCGAGTGGGAGCAGGCGAAGCCGACGGAGCGCGTGAAGCTCATCCTGAATCCCGGGCTGACCTTTGGCACGGGCAGCCACGCGACCACACGCCTGTGCCTTCAGGCACTCGAAAAGCACATCCGCGGCGGCGAAAAGGTGCTCGACCTCGGCTGCGGCAGCGGCATCCTCTCCATCGCGGCGCTGCTGCTGGGCGCGGAGGACGCCTTCGCCTGCGACATCGACGACAAGTGCGTGGGCGTCGCCTACGAGAATGCCGCGCTCAACGGCATCGGGCGGGAGCACTACACCGTCCGCGCGGGCGACGTGCTCAGCGACAAAAGGCTCGCGCGCGAGTTCGGCGGAGACTATGACATCGTCGTGGCGAACATCGTGGCGGACGTCATCATTGCGCTCGCACCGCAGGTGCGGCCGCTGCTGAAAAAGGACGGGCGGTTCCTCTGCTCGGGCATCATCGACGACCGCGCGGTCGAGGTCGCGGACGCGCTGCGTCTTGCGGGCTGGGCGATCATGGAGGCCCGCGAGAGCGAGGGCTGGTTCTCATATTTGTGCAAATAACAGCATAGCAAAAGGGGAGCGTTCTCTGCCATAGAGAACGCTCCCCGTGTTTGGTGCCGTAGCGCGTGCAATTTATTTCCTGATTTTTTGCAGCATCCTTGTGAATTCATCCGGCAGGGGACAGGAAAGCTCCACGACCTCGTGCGTGCGCGGATGGAGAAAGCGCAGGCCGACCGCGTGCAGGCATTGCCCCGTCAGGCCGGGGACCTCCTTCTTTGCGCCGTACACCGTGTCGCCGAGAATGGGATGCCCGATGTAGGCCATGTGGACGCGGATCTGGTGCGTGCGTCCCGTTTCGAGCCGGCAGCGGACGTGGGTATAGCCCGGATAGCGGGCGATGACCTCCCAATGCGTGACCGCCTCGCGCCCGCCGGCGACCACCGCCATGCGCTTGCGGTCGGTCGGATGGCGCGCGATGGGCGCGTCCACCGTGCCGCGGTCCTCGCGCAGAGCGCCCACAACGATGCACTCGTAGGTGCGCGCGAGCGTGTGGTCGGCGAGCTGTGCGGAGAGGTACTGGTGCGCCGCGTCGTTCTTCGCCACGATGATGAGACCGCTCGTGTCGCGGTCGATGCGGTGGACGATGCCCGGGCGCAGCGCGCCGCCGATGCCCGAGAGCGTTCCCGCGCAATGGTACAGCAGCGCGTTGACGAGCGTGCCGTCCGGGTGTCCCGGCGCGGGGTGGACGACCATGCCGCTGGGCTTGTTGACCACGATCACGTCCGCGTCCTCGTACACCACATCGAGCGGAATGTCCTGCGGCACGGCCTCGACCGGCTCCGGCTCGGGCAGCGTCACGGCGATGTCCTCGCCGCCCGCGAGCTTATAGCTTTTGCTGACGGCTCTCCCGTTCACCGCGACCTCGCCGCTCTCGATGAGCCGCGTCGCCTGCGAGCGGGTCAAGCCGTCAAGGCTCGACGCAAGAAATGCGTCGAGCCTTTGATTTTTGCTTTCTTCACTTGCCCTGAGCCGGATCGGTTCCATGGTCCTTCTCCCAATTCTTCGCGTCGGTGTTCGGGTAGATCCAAATGTAGTAAACGAGTGCCGCGATGGTGCCGCAGACCACAAAGCAGTCCGCAACGTTGAAAACCGGAAACTCGATGAACGTGCAGTCGAGCATATCCACCACATAGCCGAGGCGAACGCGGTCAATAAGATTCCCCACGCCGCCGCCGATCACGGCGATCAGTGCCCACACGCCGAGCGGGTGCCGCACGATCCGCGCGAGCAGCCACGCGAGCGCGAGCATCCCCACGCCCGTCACGCCGATGAGCAGCCAGCGCTCACCGGAAAAGCTCGACCATGCCGCGCCGAAATTGCGCACATAGTGCAGCCGCAGCAGCCGCGGGAGAAACTCCGCGCTCTCGCCCACGGCGAAATGGGTAACGATATAGGCCTTCACCCACTGGTCCAGCGCGACGATGGCCGCGATAGCCAAAGGGCAGAGCCACAGCGAACGCTTCTTCACGGCTGCGGCACCTCGCTGTCGTCATTGGGATAGACGAGCACCCACTCCGCGCCGGCAGGAGCGAGCGTGAGCGCTTCCGCCTGCGCGTCCGTCATGGAAAGCCCCTCCGGCAGCGCGCGCAGCGCGCCGATGGGAACATAGTAGGCGCCCGCGTCGTCGGCCTTCACGCCGCCGTTTTCCGTCACATAGTCCGTCGCGCCCGCGCCGTACAGCTCAAGCACCACGGGACCGTACCACGCGGTGAGCAGGCTGCCCTCCTCGCCGCTTTCGCCGATGGGAGCGGTCTCGCAGTAGTATTCTGCCTCTGGGCTGCCGTTTTCCAAGTCAGCGGGTGCGTTTGCGGTCTTGAACCCGTCCGCCGCCGCGCCGCCAAGCTGGCGGTCATAATACGGACTGGACTGCACCGTTTCACAGCGCTGCTCGGGATATTCCACCTCGGCGTCCGTATCGGGCAGCGGATCGCTGGGCGCCGCCATCGAAAACATCGCCTGATCCTCCTGTGCGGCAGGCGCGGCAGGTGCAGCGTCGTTTGCTTCCTGCTTCATCGCCGTTCGCGGGATCGTTACCGCCGCCGCGAGTGCGACGATCGCCGCGCAGGCCGCCATCGGCATCCACCGCCGCCATGCGCTCCGCTTTTTTGTTTGCGGCTTTTTCGCCGCCTTTTCTGCGCGCACCGCCGCCATCACGCCCTCCGTGAAGCCTGCGGGCACGTCCTCGTCCTCCAGCTCGCCGAGGGCGGCGTGCAGGGCCGTCAGCTCACCGAGCAGCCTTCTGCATTTCTCGCATTCGCTCACATGAGCGAGCACCTCCGCACGCTCCTCCTCCGTCAGCTCTCCGTCAACAAAGGCCGAGAGCAGCGGCGCAAATTCTTCACATTCCTTCATATTGCGTTCCTCTCCCCTCCGACAGTCTGATTACATTCTGTAACCTTTGACGCTGGCTTTTCAAAAAAGTTCCCGTCTGCCGCCAAATAATTTCGCAGCAGCAGCCGCGCGCGGTTGATGCGGCTCTTCACCGTGCCGAGCTCCAGCTCCGTGACCTCGCAGATCTCCGCATAGCTGAGCTGATGCAGCTCGCGCAGCACGAGCACGCGCCGGTAATCCTCCGGCAGCGCGGCAAGCCCCTCGCGCACCAGCCGCTGCGTCTCCCGACCCTCGACGTGCTCCTCCGGCGTGGGCGCACGGTCGCACACCTCGAGGTGTACGTCCTCGTCGTCGAGCGATATGCCGTCCACCGTGCGCTTGTTGCGCCGCAGCAGGTCAATGCAGGCGTTGCTCGCCAGACGGTAGAGCCATGTGGACAGCGCCGCATCCTCGCGGAAGCCCTCCAGTCCGCGCCAAAGGGCAAGGAAGGTATCCTGCGCGGCCTCCGCCGCGTCCTCGCTGCTGCCGCACATACGCAGGCAGAGGTTGTATATTTTTTTCTCATGCAGCCGGACGAGCTGTTCAAAGGCTGCCTCGTCGCCGCCCCGCGCGGCTTGGATCAGTTCACTTTCGTTCATGTCCGCTCCGTGTGTTCAGTCGCTCAGATCGCGCTTGATGCCCGCCGTGACGCGGTAAAGATCCTCAAGCGTCTCCATGTGGTTGATCTGGTCTTTATAGTAGTTGGCGTATTTCACGCCCTTGAGATACCAGCAGTAGTGCCGCCGCGCCTCGAGCAGCGCGACCTTTTCATTGCGGAATTCCGCGCTGCGCTCGATCTGGCGCACCAGCGCGTCGCAGCGCTCGGCAAGCGGCGGCAGCGGCGGGATCGGCTCGCCCGCGAGCGCGGCTCTGCACTGCTGAAAGAGCCACGGATTGCCGAAGCAGCCGCGCCCGATCATCACCGCGTCCGCGCCGGTGAGCTTCAAGACTTTTATCGCATTTTCCGGGGTAAAAACATCGCCGTTGGCGATAACGGGGATCTTCACCGCTTCCTTGACCGCGCGGATGGTCGACCAGTCTGCCTGTCCGCCGTACATCTGCACGCGCGTGCGTCCGTGGACGGTGATCGCCGCGACGCCCACGGATTCTAACAGCACGGCCAGCTCCGGCGCGTTGATGCTGCCCTTGTCCCAGCCGCGGCGCATCTTCACCGTGACCGGAACCTTTACTGCCCTGACCACCGCCTCGGCGATGCGCGCCGCCTTTCCGGGATCGCGCATCAGCGCCGAGCCGTCGCCGTTGTTGACGATCTTGCCGACCGGACAGCCCATGTTGATGTCCAGAATGTCCGCGCCGCTCGCCTCAATGGCGATCTGCGCGGCCTCGGCCATGCAGACTGGGTCGCTGCCGAAGATCTGCGCCTGCATCGGATGCTCGCCCGGAAAGGGCGCGAGCAGTGTGCGGCTCTTTTTATCCTGATAGCACAGCGCCTTCGAGCTCACGAGCTCCGTGCACGTCAGCCCCGCGCCGAGGGACGCGCACAGCTCGCGGAACGCCGCGTCGGTCACGCCCGCCATCGGCGCGAGCGCGAGCTGCGAGTTGATCTCCACTGTACCGATGCGCATGGACGTTCCCTCCTTCTCCATGTTTCATAGAAGAAAATTATACCACAGCTTTCCCAAAAGCGGAAGTCCTTATTTTTGCGCGGCAAAACGCGGCAAAAAAGGGCGGCTCCGAAGAGCCGCCCCGGTATGTCGTATGCTGTTTTGCTCAGGCTGCGTCGCCGCTGTCGGCGGAGTAGCTGCTGCTGCTGCCGTAGTAGCCGTTGCCGAAGAAGCTATTGAAGAAATCCCAGGGATTGTAGTAATAGCCGCCGCTTCCGCCGTTATTGCCGCCCTGTTGCTGCTGGCTGTTGTCCTGCGCGGTCTCCTGCGTCTGAGGGACGGCGTCGAAGGTCAGCTCGACCTCCTTCGTTCCACCCGCGCGATAGATGGTCAGCGTCACGGTATCGCCCGCGCGGTAAGACTTCTTCGCGGCGTTCAGGTCGTTCATGTCGCTGATCGCCGTGTCGCCGATCTTGGTGATGACGTCACCCATCTGAAGGCCAGCCTTTTCCGCGGCGCTGCCCGGCTCGACCGAGCAGACGAACACGCCCTGCGTGACATCGTAGCGGTACTGCTGCGCCATCTGTGCGGTCATGTTCTGCGGTGTGATGCCAATGTAAGGCTTGTTGGTCACATAGCCGTCGGTCATAATGTCCTTGACCATGGCGAGCACATCGTCGATGGGGATGGCGAAGCCGATGCCCTCAACGGTGGTGTTGGAGTAGCTCGAATACTTCGCGGACACAATGCCGATGACCTCGCCGTAGCTGTTGAAGAGCGGACCGCCGGAGTTGCCGGGGTTGATGGAGCAATCGACCTGGATCATGTTGAAGGGCTTGCCGTCCACATTGATCGCGCGGTTCACGCAGGAGACGATGCCCTGCGACATCGAGAAGGTCAGCTCGCCGAGCGGGTTGCCGACCGCGGCGACCGTCTCGCCGATCTGCACGCTGCCGGACTTTCCGATCACGACCGGCTGGAAATTCGTGCCCTCGACCTTGATGACGGCGATGTCGTAATCCTCGTCGCCGCCGATGACGGCGGCATCATAGGTCGTGCCGTCGTAGGCCGTGACCTTGACGGTGCTCGCACCCTCGATGACGTGATAGTTGGTGAGGATGTAGCCGTCCTTGGTGATGAAAAAGCCGCTGCCGCTGGCGGCGGACTCTGTCGTGCGGCCGAAGACATTCGTCGTGGTGGACACGTTGATGCTCACGACGCTGTTGACGTTGGCGGCGTAGACCTCGGGCATGGTGAGCTGCTGCTTGCCGTCCACCTTGACCTGCCGGACCTCGGCGACCTGACGGTCGGAGACCTCGATCTGCGTCGAGCCGTGCGCGGAGGTAATGGCGTGGTTCGTGATGCCCGCGCCCGCCGCACCGCCGATGAGCGCGCAGGCGAGCGCCAGCGCGGCGATCTTCAGCCCCAGCCGATTCTTCGTCGGTTTCTTTTCCTCCCAGGGGTCTGCCTTTGCCGCGGTGTTCGGCACCTCGGTGTAGTCCACGTCGCGGACATTCTCCACCTTGTCGCCCTTGCGGTAGCTGTAATGATACAGGTTGTTTTCGTCTTCGTAATACATAGATAAGCCTCCTTGCCGTGAAGCGTTTATTTTTCTTTTGATGCTATCGATGATACCCCCTGTTTATGTCCATTTCGTGAAGCCGGAACGAATTTTTTTGAACTTTTTTTGAATAGGCCATAAAGAAATCCTGAAGAATGGCCGAATTGGAAAAAATAGCTTGCGCGGGACATTCGGATATACTACAATAAAGCCGATTTCCCGATGCGAAAGGAGCGCTGCCATGCTGAAGATCGAAGGGCTGAAGCTCGCCCCGGGCGAGAGCGAGGCGTTATTATACGAACGTGCCGCGGCGGCGCTGCGTGTCAAAGCGCCCCTCCATACGCTGCACATTCTCCGCCGCAGCATCGACGCGCGCGACGGCGTGACGTTTATTTATACCGTTTCCGCCGCGCTCGAGAACGAGGAAAGAGTGCTGCGCCGCGCGAGGAACAAAAGCGTCAGCGTCTACGCGCCCGCCTTTTACGAGCTGCCGCCGATGATCGCCCCTCCCGCCGTGCGCCCCGTGGTGATCGGCGCGGGCCCGGCGGGACTGTTCGCGGCGCTGGTGCTCGCCCGCTGCGGCGCGCGGCCCATCCTGCTCGAGCGCGGCGAATGCGTCGAGCGGAGGCGGCGTGACGTCGAGCGCTTCTGGGCAACGGGCGAGCTGAACGTGCGCTCGAACGTCCAGTTCGGCGAGGGCGGCGCGGGCACGTTTTCCGACGGCAAGCTCAACACCGGCACGAAGGACGTCCGCCACCGCTATATTTTAGAGGAGTTCGCCGCGTTCGGCGCGAGCGAGGACATCCTCATCGACGCCAAGCCGCACATCGGCACCGACCGGCTGTATATCGTGCTGCAAAATCTGCGGCAGGAGCTGCTTTCCCTCGGCGCGGAGGTGCGCTTCAACCATCAGGTCACCGGACTGGAGCGGAGGGACGGATGGCTCGCCGCGCTGCGGGTCACGTCTCCCGACGGAACGTATACACTCCCCGCGGAGCACGCGGTGCTCGCGGTCGGCCACAGCGCGCGCGACACCTTCGCCATGCTGCGTGATGCGGGCATTCCGATGGAGCCGAAGCCCTTTGCCGTGGGCGTGCGCATCGAGCACCGCCAGAGCGATATGGACGCGCAGCAGTATAAGCAGTACGCGGGCCACCCCTCGCTGCCGCCAACCTCGTATAAGCTCTCAGCCCACACGACGGCGGGGCGCGGCGTGTTCTCGTTCTGCGTCTGCCCCGGCGGACAGGTCGTCGCCGCGGCAAGCGAAGCGGGCCGCGTGGTCACGAACGGCATGAGCGAGCTGGCGCGCGACGGCGAAAACATCAACGGCGGGCTGCTCGTCTCCGTTACGCCGGAGGACTTCGGCGGCACGGACGTGCTCGCGGGCGTCGCCTTTCAGCGACGGCTGGAGGAGGCCGCCTACGCCCTCGGCGGAGGGGGCTATGCCGCTCCCGCACAGACGGTCGGCGATTTCCTCGCGCACCGTCCGTCGATCGGACCGGGGAGGGTCACACCGACCTACCGCCCCGCCGTGCGCTGGTGCGACCTGCACGATTGCCTGCCGCCGTTCGTCTGCGCGGCGCTGGAGGAGGCGCTGCCGCTGCTGGAGAAAAAGCTGCACGGCTTTGCCGCGCCCGACGCGGTGCTCACTGCGGTCGAGACGCGCTCCAGCTCCCCCGTGCGTATCGTGCGCGACGATACCTATCAAACCGCTCTGCGCGGGCTCTATCCCTGCGGCGAGGGCGCCGGCTATGCCGGCGGCATTCTCTCCGCTGCGGCGGACGGAATGCGCTGCGCGGAACAAATTATAAAGGAGATCACTCAGCATGGCTAAAAAGATCGGCGTCATCATTGACTTTCTCAACGACAGCTATGAGCGTCAGCTCAACGCGGCGGCAGCCAAATACGGCTATGAGATCGAGTATTTTCCCTCGTCCGCTGAAGCGGTCGGCAGGGTGGACGACTGTGAGATCCTCTACGGGCACTGCTCGCAGAAGGTCATCCGCAGCGCGAAAAGCCTCAAGTGGTATTGCTGCTGCTGGGCGGGTGTGGACCACTTCTGCGACGAGAGCCTGTACCAGAATCCCGACTGTCGGCTCACCAACTCCTCCGGCGCCTACGGCACCACCATCTCCGAGCATCTCATCATGGTCTGCCTGATGCTGCTGCGCCGCCAGATGGAGTATACCGAGATCATCCGCGCGGGCGGCTGGGAAACGCTCCCCGGCGGTATCCGCTCGCTGCATGGCGCGCGCATCACTGTGCTCGGAACGGGCGACATCGGCACGGAGTTTGCCCGCCGCGCGCAGGCCTTCCGTCCCGCGTGCATCACCGGCGTGCGCCGCACGGTCAGGCCCTCCGACCCGGCGTTCACCTCCATCCATGCCATCGCGGAGTTGGACAGCGTCTTGCCCGAAACGGATCTTCTCGTGATGGCGCTGCCCTCCACGGCAGAGACCGCGGGCATCCTCTCGCGCGAGCGCATCGCGCTGCTGCCCGACAGCGCCTTCGTCGTGAACGTCGGCCGCGGCACCGCCATCGACCAGGAGGCGCTCTGCGACGCGCTCAACGCCGGGCAGCTCGCCGGTGCGGCGCTCGATGTGGTCGTGCCTGAGCCGCTGCCCGCCGACCATCCGCTGCGCCGCGCGAAAAATCTGCTGCTCACGCCGCACGTCGCGGGCAACATGACGCTCGGCTACACCTGCGACAAGAGCGTGCAGATGTTCTGCGACGATCTGGAAAACTATGCCGCGGGCCGTCCGCTTGCGCATCTGGTCGACCGGAAGAGAGGCTATTAAAAATGGGTTTCTCCCTCAAGACGGTCCTGCTGCGGCTGGTGCAGGGCTTTATTATCGGCGCAGGCGGTATTCTGCCGGGCATCTCCGGCGGCGTGCTGTCGGTCATCTTCGGCATCTACCGGCCGGTGATGGAGGTGCTCGCCCACCCGCTCAACGGGCTGCGCCGCCATCTTTCCCTCCTGCTGCCGGTCGGCGCCGGCGCGATCCTCGGCTTCCTGTGCGGCGGCGGACTGATCCTTGTGCTGTTCGACCGCTCGGAAAAGCTCGCGACCTGCCTGTTCATCGGCCTGATCCTCGGCACGCTCCCGAGCCTGTGGGCCGAGGCGGGCGCGCAGGGGCGCGGACGCGGCGCGTACCTTTCCTGCGCGGCCAGCTTTCTTGCCCTCTCCGCTGTTTTGCTCTACGCGCAGTACGGCGCGTTCTACACGATGCGCCCGGGCTTCCTCGGCTTTCTCTTCTGCGGCCTGCTTTGGGGGCTGAGCCTGATCGTACCGGGCATGACGTCCTCCTCCATCCTGATGGCGGTCGGGCTGTTCACGCCGATGGCCGAGGGCTTCGCAAGGCTCGACATGGCGGTGATCCTGCCGTGGCTGCTCGGCATGGCGCTCATCGTGCTGACGCTCGCGCGCGTGGTGAATTGGTGCTTCCAGACGCACTACCCGCTTTTCTACCACGCCGTGTTCGGCATCGTGCTGGCCTCGACGGTCGTTATCATCCCGCTGCATTACGACGGCGCGCGCGACGTGCTTTTGTGCCTGCTTGCCGCCGCGCTCGGCGCGCTCGCGGCCTACCTCAGCGCGAAGCTACAGCCGAAGGAGGATGCATAAGAACATAAAAAGTCGGCAGGAACCGTATGGCTCCTGCCGACTTCCTTGTTATCCTCTCTTCCTCCTTCGATACAGCCGCGCGAAGCGGCGCAGCAGCTCGTCATAGAGAAAGAGCAGCACCGCGCCGAGCGCAAAGGTCGCCGCGATGAGCCACGGGGCGGTCGCCGCCAGCTCCGCCGTCACCGCGTCGAGCCGGAACACAAAGACGAGCAGCGCGTACATCGCGCCGACGGCGAGGACGTACAGCCCGAGCTTCGTGAGAAAGCGCAGCGCGCGGCTGCCGATCGCGTCGAGACTCGGCTGCAAGAGCGGGTAATAGCCCAGAAAGCAGAAGAGCAGCGCGGATTCCTTGTCCGGCCCAAGCAGCAATCCCAAAATGGCGGCGGCGAAAAAGCAGCACCATTGATAGCTCGCGCGGCACTCCTCGCGCACGGGCAGCAGGCAGACGGACGCAAGCAGGGGACAGGCGTAGAGCGCCAGCGGCAGCACGCCGCCGAGGAACAGGAACAGCACCGCCAGCGCACCGAGCACGCTCGCGAGCGCCAGCTCCCTCGTCTGTTGTCTCATGGGGACTCCTCCTTACGGAAAAGCGCCGCCTGCGGGCGGCGCTTTCGGTTTATTCGTGATCGGGCGTTTCCGCGCCGTCACCGGCGGGAGCGTCCTGTGCAGGGGTCTCCTCCGCGGGCGTTTCCGCGTCCTTGCCGTTCTCCGCGTCGGATGCGGCGGACTCGTCCGGTGCTTCGCCGCCCAGCGGCGGCATTTCGATCTTCTCGCTCGTCATGGAGATGTGACGCGCGGGCGCTTCGATGGTGCTCGGCACGGAGGGACGGAAGTCGCTGTCGCTCCTGCGCGTGGAAGCGTAGGCGTCCTCCACCGTCGCGGGGTCGCGGCCCTCGAGGATGGCGACCATCTCGCCGCCGGTGATCGTCTCCTTCTCCAAAAGATAGGCGACGACCTTGTGCATATCGTCGATATTCTCCTCGATGACCTTCACCGCGTCAGCGTAGCACTTCTCCAGAATTTCCTTGACAGCCTTATCCATCACGGCGGCGGTCTCCTGCGCACAGTCGAGACCGTAGCCGCCGTCGAGATACTGGCTGCGCACGGAGCCGAGCGCCATCATGCCGAACTCGTCGCTCATGCCGTACATGGCAACCATGTTGCGCGCGATGTTCGTGGCCTCCTGAATGTCCTGAGAGGCGCCGTTGGTCATCGTGTGCATGATGACCTCCTCGGCGGCACGGCCGCCCATGGAGACGGCGATCTTCGCCATCAGCTCGTCGCGGGTGCGCAGATTCGTCTTGTCCTCCTCGGGCATGAGGAGCGTGTAGCCGAGGCTCCCCTCGGTATGGGGCACAATGGTGATCTTCTGCACGGGCTCGGCGTTCTTCTGCCTGTAGGCGACCATCGCGTGGCCGACCTCGTGGTAGGCGACGAGCTTCTTTTCAAACTCGGTGAGCACGCTGTTCTTCTTCTCACTGCCCGCGATGACGAACTCGAACGCGGCGAGCATATCCTCCTGCGTGACGAGCTTGCGGCCCTTGCGCACGGCGCGCAGAGCCGCCTCATTCACGATGTTGGCAAGGTCCGCGCCGACGCAGCCGGCGGTCGCGAGCGCGACCTTCTTGAGATCGACGTCCTCACCGAGCTTGATGTTGCGGGTGTGGACCTCGAGCGTGGCGATGCGGCCCGCGAGGTTCGGGCGGTCGATGGTAATGCGGCGGTCGAAGCGGCCCGGGCGCAGCAGCGCCTGATCGAGCACCTCGGGGCGGTTGGTGGCGGCGAGGACGATGATGCCCTTGCCGGGGTCGAAGCCGTCCATCTCAGCGAGCAGCTGGTTGAGCGTCTGCTCACGCTCGTCGTTGCCGCCGAAGCGCGTGTCGCGCGTCTTGCCGATGGCGTCGATCTCGTCGATGAAGATGATGCAGGGCGCTACCTTCGAGGCCTCGGCAAAGAGGTCGCGCACGCGGCTCGCGCCGACGCCCACGAACATCTCCACAAAGCCGGAGCCGGAGATGGAGAAGAACGGCACGTTCGCTTCACCCGCGACCGCCTTGGCGAGCAGCGTTTTGCCCGTGCCCGGAGGGCCGACGAGCAGCGCGCCGCGCGGCAGCTTCGCGCCGATGTCGGTATACTTCTGGGGATTGTGCAGGAAGTCGATGATCTCGACGAGGGATTCCTTCGCCTCGTCCTGACCGGCGACGTCAGCAAAGGTGACGCCGGTGGATTTTTCCATGTAGACCTTCGCGTTGGACTTGCCGACGCTGCCGAGGCCGCCGAAGCCGCCGCCCCCGGTCTTTTTGCTGATGAAGCGCATCATCAGGATAAACGCGCCGACCATCAGCGCCGTGGGCAGGACGTAGTTGAGCATGATGATCTCGAGATACGAGGTCTCCGCCTTGTAGGGCTTGCCGAACTCCACGCCGTTTTCATCCAGGAACGACCGCAGCTCGGGGTCGTTGATCTGCGTGGTGAAGAGCTGGAAGTCCCCTGAGTAGGTCTTGCCGTCCGCGTCGGTGTAGGTGAAGCCGTCCACAGGCGTGATGTTGAGCGTGCGGTCCGCGATCTCGACCTCCTTGACCTTGCCGTCGCGGACAAGGTCGAGAAATTCGTCGTAGCGGATCTCGCAGGTGCTCTCCGCCAGCTTCTTCGTGTCCATCGCCGAGAGGAGATAGTTGAAGCCGATGGTCAGCACCAGCGCCCAGATGAGCAGCGACAGCACGCCCCTGCGGCGGTCGTTGTTCTTGTTGCTTTTGTTCTTGTCGTTCTGATCCATGTATCTGCGTTCCTTTCCGCCTGCGGCCCTGCGCGGGCACAGGCGACAGCTTGCCAAGTTAATTATATGGTATTTTAGCATACCCCTCCTCGTTTCACAAGCGCCGCGGTATGAATTTTCGGTGAATTTTTGTCCGCTTCCCTCTTTATCTTATCCGCGTGTTGTGCTATAGTGTATTATGTATACGAATTTTGACCGGGAGGATCGGTTTATGTCGAAGGAATACGAAGAAAAGCGCGGGCCGCGCGGCGCGGACGACCACACGGAAAAGCGCTTTCCGCGCGAGCGCAGAGCGGAGGAAAGGGTCCCCGTGCGCGAGCGCGATGCCGAGGCGGACGGCCTCATCGAGGGACGCAACGCCGTGACCGAGGCGCTGCGCGCCGGCACGCCCATTGATAAGATCTTCATCGCCCGCGGCGAGACGGACAAAACGCTCGGGCACATCGCCTCCACCGCCCGCGCGGCGGGCGTGGTGGTGGTCGAGGCCGACCGCCGCAAGCTCGACTACATGAGCGCGACAAAGGCACACCAGGGCGTCATCGCCCTTGCCGCCGTGCGCGAGTACGCGAGCGTGGAGGACATCCTCTCCGCCGCCCGTGAGCGTGGGGAGGCCCCTCTGCTCGTGGTGTGCGACGAGATCAGCGACCCGCACAACCTCGGCGCCATCATCCGCACGGCGGAGTGCGCGGGCGCGCACGGCGTCATCATCCCCAAGCGCCGCAGCGCGGGCTTGACGAGCATCGTCGGCAAGACGAGCGCGGGCGCGGTGAGTTATCTGCCCGTCGCGCGCGTGCCGAACATTCCGGCGCTTTTGAAGGAGCTGCAGCAGCAGGGCGTGTGGATCTTCGGCACCGCCGCCGAGGGGGCCACGAGCCTGTACGAGGCCGACCTCAAGGGTCCTGCCGCCATCGTCATCGGCAGCGAGGGCGACGGCATGGGCCGGCTTGTGCGCGAGGGCTGCGACTTCCTCGTCAGCATCCCGATGAAGGGCCGCATCTCCTCGCTCAACGCTTCCGCCGCCGCCGCCATTCTGCTCTACGAGGCCGTGCGTCAGCGCCTTGGCTGACGCGCGCCGCCATTCACGAGGTCTTCCATGGATCACAAAAAGGATCAAGAATTTGAACAAACGCTCGCCGAGTCCGAGCTTTTGCTGCGCGGCGCGGCCCGCAGCGCGTCGGACGACGCGGACCTGACGCTCGAGAGCATTCTGGCGGAGTTCGGCTCCCGGGAGGACGGCGCCGAAGCCGCCGCAGAGCCGGAGGACGTCGGGCTGCCCGAGCCGCGGCCCGCCGTGCGGATCGGAAAAACCGCCGCGCCTGCCGCGGAGCCGCCGGAGCCGCAGCCGTCCGCGCCGCCGGACGAGGCATCGTCCGCCACGCCCGCGCAGGACACCGTGAGTCTGCAGGAGGTGCTTGAGAGCACTGTGCAGTCCGTGCTCGACGAGGAGGCGGAGGAGCCGATCGAGCTTCTGCCGCCGAAGCGCCGCGGGCTTTTCTCGCGCAGAAGGCTGCGCGACACCGAACGGCTTTATTCCGACGAGTCCGGGGAGGAGCCGCAGCCCGAGGAGCCGGACGAGCCCGAGGACTTCTTCACCGAGGATTTCGGCGAGCGGGACGACACCCCCGAGCCGGACGCGGGCGAGCTGGCTGCCGGCTACCGCGACGACGCGCGCATGGGTCTGCGCAGCGCGCAGGCCGCGCTGCTCGTCACCGCGCTCTCGTGGCTCGCGCTGCTGCTCGACCATTTCGGCGTCATGCCTGCGCTGTTCGCCGAGGAAAGGCTGCTCAGCTGCCTGCCGTTCTTCATTGCCGAGCTTCTTGTCTGCGTCCTCGGACGCGACGTGTTCGTTTATGCCTTCGAGCAGCTCCGCGCGAGGACAGTCACCTATGAGCTGCTCTCCTCGCTCGCCTGCGCCGTCACGCTGGCGGACACGGCGCTCGACTTTTTCCTGCCCGCGCGCGCCGCGCTCGCGGTCCCGTTCCACGCCGTCGCCATGCTCGGCATGAGCTGTGCCCTGCTCGGGCGCGCGCTGCTCTTCGGCGCGATGTACGATACCTTCCGCGTCGCCGCGGTCGGCGAGCCGGACTATCTCGTCACCGTCACCGCGGGCGGAGCCGCCAAGCGCCGCGGCAGCGCGCAGGGCTTTTCGCGCTGCGCGCAGCGGGAGGACGCCGCCTCGCACTGGCAGAGCGTGCTGCTGCCCGTGCTGCTTGCCGCCTCGCTCGTATTTGCCGTGCTCTCCACGCTGCGGCGCGGGGAGCGGCTGCTGTTCCTCTGGAACTGGGGCGTGCTGCTCACGGCGATCAATATGCTTGCCTTTCCGCTGTGCTATTCTCTGCCGCTGCGTCGGCTGACGAAACGCTTCGTCAAGTCCGGCAGCGCGCTGGCGGGCTATGTCGGCGCGGACCGCCTGCGCCGCAGCAACTGCGTCATCCTCACCGATACCGACCTCTTTCCGCCGGGAACGGTCAGCCTGAACGGACTGAAGATCTACGGCGAGGAGAGCGGCAAGGTCATCTCCTACGCCGCCACGATGGCGCACGCCTCGCAAAGCGGCCTGAGCCGCCTGTTCGACACGCTTTTGGAGGGTGAGGGCGGAAGACTCGAGCCGCTCGACGACCTGAGCTTTTATGAGGAGGGTGGCGTCTCCGGCCTTATCCACGGCGAAACGGTGCTCTTCGGCACCGCCGCCTTCTGCCGCAAGATGCACGTCACGATGCCCGGCGGCCTGAGCCTCAAGACCGGCGCGTTCCTCGCCGTGGACGGCACGCTCATCGCCATCTTTGCCGTCAAGTACACGGCGGCGGAGAATGTGGACTGGGCGCTCCACGCGCTCAAGCGCAGCCGCATCACGCCGGTGCTCGCCGTGCGCGACGGCAGCATCACGCCCGCGCTTTTGAAGCGCAAGTTCGGCACCGACGCCCGCGCGGTCTATCCCACCATCTCCACGCGCCTCGCGCTCTCGGAGAAGGACGGCGAGCATCCCTATGCGCTGCTCTACCGCGAGGGGCTGATGCCCTACGCCGAGATCGCCGTCGGCAGCAAGCGTCTGGTCCACGCCGTGCGTGTGGCCGCCGTGCTCTCGCTCGGGAGCAGCGCCGTGTCCGCGCTGCTGGCGTTTTACCTCACCTTTGTCGGCGCGTACAGCGCGCTCACCCCGGTCTCGATGCTGCTCTATCTGCTCCTCTGGGCGCTTGCGGCGCTCATCGAAGGCTTCTGGGCGGACCGTTATTGAGCATTTTTAGCAAAAATGGCTATCAAACTTCTAAAATTACAATAGTTGTATTGACGGAAGGAATATTATATAATTGAGCTGTTGAAGTGACTTCCCGCAAGGGAATTACGATCTGGAAGGAGACATGAACCCCTATGAGTGCAAAAGACATTCGCAATATCGTGCTGCTCGGCCATGGCGGAAGCGGCAAGACCACCCTCGCTGAGAGTATGCTGTTTATGACCGGCGGCACCGACCGCTTCGGCAAGGTCACCGACGGCAACACCACCTGCGACTACGACGCGGAAGAGATCAAGAGAAACATCTCCATCTCCCTCGCCGTCGCCCCCGTGAAGTACAAGAACGTGAAGATCAACGTGCTCGACACTCCGGGCAACTTTGACTTCGCCGGCGAAGTTCTCTCCGGTATCCGCGCGGCCGAGTGCGCCGTGCTGGTCTGCGGCGCGAAGGACGGCCTGAGCGTCGGCGCGGAGCGCGCCTGGAAGATGCTCGGCAATAAGCCCCGCATGATCTTCATCAACCGCACCGACGAGGAGAACAGCGACTACAACGCCTGCTTCGACGCCCTCAAGGGCAAGTTCGGCACCGCTGTCGCGCCCATCGTCGCCCCCATCATCGACGGCAGCAAGAAGGTCACCGGCATCGTCGACCTGCTGCACAACAAGGCCTATGAGGTCAAGGGCGGCAAGGCTGCCGAGTGCGCCATTCCCGCCGACATCGCCGACGAGGTCGAGGCCCTGCGCGCCGAGCTGATGGAAGCCGCCGCCGGCGCCGATGAGGAGCTGATGGAAAAGTTCTTCGAGACCATGGAGCTCTCCGCCGAGGAGATCGCCAAGGGCCTCAAGCTCGGCGTGCGCGACGGCAGCATCGCTCCCGTGCTCTGCGGCAGCGCCATCTCCGGTCTCGGCGTCGATATGCTGATGCAGACCGTGCTCGATCTCGTTCCCGTCGCCACCGATATGCCCGCCGAGGCCGCGCAGGACGACGACGGCAACGCCGTCGAGGTTGCCCACGATGAAAACGGCGCCACCGCCGCCATCGTCTTCAAGACCGTTTCCGACCAGTACGGCAAGTTCTCTCTGGTCAAGGTCGTCCGCGGCAAGATCACCGGCGATATGTCCCTCTACGACACCACCACCGGCAACACCGAAAAGCTCGGCCGTCTCTACACCCTCAAGGGCAAGAAGAACGAGGAGGTCAAGGAGATCTGCTGCGGCGACATCGGCGCCATCGCCAAGATGGACCGCGTCAAGACCGGCGACACCCTCTGCGACCCGAAGAGCATCGTCAAGCTGGCGGGTATGCCCTACGCCGAGCCCTGCTACTCCCGCGCCATCGCGCCCAAGACCCGCGGCCAGGAGGAAAAGCTCGGCACCGGCCTCAACCGTCTGAACGAGGAAGACCCGACCTTTACCGTCGTCAACAACGCCGAGACCCATCAGATGGTCGTCTCCGGCGCGGGCGACATTCAGATCGACGTGCTCGTGAGCAAGCTCAAGTCCCGCTTCGGCGTGGACGCCGAGCTCGACACCCCGCGCGTGCCCTACCGTGAAAAGATCCGCAAGACCGTGCAGAAGCAGGGCCGTCATAAGAAGCAGACCGGCGGCAGCGGCCAGTTCGGCGACGTTTGGGTCCGCTTCGAGCCCAACGAGGAGAGCGAGGAGATGGTCTTTGCCGAGGAGGTCTTCGGCGGCAGCGTGCCCAAGAACTTCTTCCCCGCCGTGGAAAAGGGCCTGCGCGAAGCCGTGCTCCACGGCCCGCTCGCCGGCTATCCGGTCGTCAACCTCAAGTGCGTGCTCTACGATGGCTCCTATCACCCGGTCGACTCCTCCGAAATCGCGTTCAAGACCGCCGCGAACCTTGCCTACAAGGCCGCAATGCCCGAGGCGTCCCCCGTTCTGCTCGAGCCCGTCTGCGAGCTGAAGGTCACCGTGCCCGATCAGTACATGGGCGATATCCTCGGCGACCTCAACAAGCGCCGCGGCCGCGTCATGGGCATGACCCCGACCGGCGACGGTGAGCAGATCATCGAGGCCGAGTGCCCCGAGGCCGAGCTGATGAGCTACGCCATCGACCTGCGCTCCATGACCCAGTCCCGCGGCTCCTTCACCATGCACTTCGTGCGCTATGAGCAGTGCTCTGCCGATGCGCAGGAGAAGGCCGTCGCCGCCGCGAAGGCCATGCAGGAAGCGGAATAATTCACCCGAAATAAAAAGAAAGCCGTCCGATTCCAGACGGCTTTCTTTTTTCTCAAATGGGGGATTGCATTTTACCGAAAATCGTGGTATAAAATTAGTTCAACCATTGATTTATCTGCACAGGAGAGAAACAGAGCCATGAGAAAACTGTGGAAGAAAATGAAGAACAAACAGGGCTTTACCCTGATGGAAATGCTGATCGTCGTCGCCATTATCGCCGTACTGGTGGCTATTGCCATTCCGGTTTACCAGGGTCAGATGCACAAGGCCAGGGTCGCGGCGGACTGGGCGAACCTGAGAGCATACTACGCGGAGCTACAGTTGGATTATTTGACGAGAGGCGCCTACAACACAAATGTTCCTCTTATCCATGCCGATACCGGCGCTGGTCAAACACAACAAAAGGATACTTCGACGATTCCGTTTCTCAATGGAGACAAGGTGAAGCTGCAAGCGGGAGTTTATTGGGCAGTTTGGTCAGCAAACGGCGGCTATCAGCTTACCTACAATTGCAATGATTATGGTGCACACGGAACAGAACACCAGTTGGTGCTTGGCGGCTGAAGCAGCCCTGTTTCATCGCAGCAGCGGCTGAGCGGACATAGACGCAGACCAGATCGAAAGCCGATAAAAAAGCTGCACACACTCCTTTGCGCAGCGCGTGCAGCTTCAAAATGAATAAGACCCGCAATGGCAGGTCAAGGGCGCAGCCCTTGCGCTTCTTGGGGGTTCAAAAGGGGGCTATTCTTGCGGCAAGAATAGCCCCCTTTTGAAGATTTTTCAATAGATCTTATCCAGATACTCCACCACGTCGGCCACCGCGCCGTCGCTGCAATGCGAGACGATGCGCGCGCCGGATTCGTGTACGGCGGGAATGGCGTTCGCGGGCGCGAAGGGCACGGCGGAGACTTCCAGCATCGGGATATCGTTTTTGTGGTCGCCGATGCAGTAAATGTCCTTGCGCGCAACACTGAGCAGCGATGCAAGCCGCAGGATCATGCCGCCCTTGGTCGCGCCGGCGGCGGTCAGCTCAAGCAGATGCTCGTTGGAGTAGATGAGCTCATACTCCCGACCCCACGGGCGCGAGAGGATGAAGGTCCGCACGGCATCAAGCACCGGAAAGTCCTCTTCAAAAAGGATCTTGATGATGGGCAGATCAATGTCGGCGAAGCGCTCCACCACCTGCACGGGCGAGCGGGTCAGATGCTCGTGGTTGCGGATGTAGCGGTTGGGATTCATCGCGTGGATGCGGCAGTCGTCATGATAGACCTCGAAGGCGAGCGTCGGGAACTGCGCGAGCACCTCAGCCATGTGGTCGTAGATCGCCTCGCCGAGAAACGCGGTGTAGAGGTATTCATTGGCGCGGAAATCATAGATCGCCGCGCCGTTGGCGATGACGCACGGCGCGCTCATCGGCACGTCCTTGGCGTAGTCCATGAACGCGGGCAGCGCGCGGCCGGTGGAGATGGCGAACAGGCCGCCGTTTTGGATGAAGTAGTCCAGCGCCTCACGGTTGCGCGGACACATGGGCGGGATGTCGGTGCCGTTGTCGAGCGCGGACTGGGTGTAGACGAGCGTGTTGTCAAAGTCGCTGGCGAGCAGCACATGGTCGAATTTCTGCATGGGGAGGCCCTTTCCTGTCGGTTTCTTTTTTTCGCTCCCCAGTATACCACAGCTGCGGGAAAAAGCAACGCCTTTCGCGCAGCACACGATTTGCCTGCCCATGGAGGAAAAGCGGCTTGCATCGCTGCAAGCCGCTTTTCTTATGGTTCATAGTTCAACAGGACGACGCTGCCATCGTCCCGTATGGAAAGCTCCAGAGCGCTCTGCGCGCGGCGGAAGACGGGGCCGTCTCCCCAGCCGCTATAATCCTTCGCGGTCTGGACGGGGTACTGGAGGCGGCTCTCCTGATGCGTGTAGTTGCTCCGCGAGGCGAGGTAGGTCGCCTCACCGTCTGTCTCCTCGGTGCTATAGGCGACATAGCCGCGCCGATTTTTCCCGCGCGAGGGCAGGGAGAATTCGGCGGAAATATCCTCCAGGTGATAGGTCCTTCCGAACCAGTTGGTCACCGTGTAGCGCTCGACGGTAAGGGAGGCACAGGGCGCGGCGTAGGCATTCCCCTCCGCGTCATCGTAGAGCACGCGGCCTGTCGGCACACCGTCGTCGGGACGCCAACTGTCGTCCTCATAGTAGGCGGGCCAGAGGCGGACGAGCTCCGTGCCGCGGAATTTCACCTCCTCCGTCCAGCGGAAGTGGTGGAGGACGCGCCAACACTCCGCTTCGCCGGGCAGCCGCACGGCGACGTCGGTGAAGTGCAGCTCCCTGACATCGTAGACGGTCGAGATGTGTGTCGAGCTGCCGAAGTCCTCGCGCACCTCGCGGCCGCCGTTCATCGGCTTATCCACCTCGTGCACTACGACGAGCGTCGCGCCGCGGCAGGCGAGCAGGTCGTCCTCACTGAGGTCGTTCAGCGCGTCCTCGGGATAGCCAAGAGCGAGCAGCTCTGCGCGGAGCTCGGCGGCCTCGGCGCTGAGACTGTCGCTCTTTGGCTGCCAGTCCATGCGATAGCTGCCGAAGAAGAGATAGCCGCAGGCGACGCCGAGGGCGAGCAGCGATACCAGAGACTTGACCAGAGCTCCGTCCGAAAGGCGCACCGGCGCGGGCGTGAGCGCGTAGCCGCTCTCCTCCATCTCACGGGAGAGACGGAAGAGGCTGCGCAGAATGAGAATATAGCAGCCGAGCATTGCAAGGCCGAGCAGCAGACCGCTGTACTGGACATAGGCCAGCGTGAGGACCGCCGCATACCAGATGAGCAGCGCCGCGGCGGAGCCGACGCGGACCTCCGTCCCCGCCTTTTGCCGCACGGCGCGCAGCGCGCGCCAGAAGCAGAAAAAGAGCAGAAGCTGTGCCGCGACCGTGCCATAGGTCAGCGCCGTCCCCACGGAGGAGGCGTATACGGCGTTGGAATAGATTGTCGCGTTGAGAACGATGCAGGGCAGGAACAGCGCCGCGCGCAGCACGGCGAGCAGCCAGCACGCGCGAAACCAGCCGTTCTCCCGCCGCAGTGGACGGAAGCCGAGCAGCTGTAAGATCACGCCGATGGTCGGCAGCAGATAGTTCATCGCGAGCAGGTTGAGCGTGATGGAGCACAGAGCGCTGCCGCCGAGAATATTTCCGATCGCGCGGCGCCACGGCGTGACGTCCCGTGCGACGTCGTCGGGCGGAAGCTCGGGCGCGGCGGACTCGAGCAGAGCGTCAAATTCGCGGTCGTTCATGCCTCGTCACCTCCCAGCGCCTTGCGCAATGCCTTTTTGATGCGGTAGAGCCGCCCCTCCACAGCGCGCTCCGTCGTTCCCAGCTCCGCGGCGATCTGCGCGGTGGACTGGCGGTAGTAATACTTGCGGTAAAAGAGCAGCCGGTCCCGCTGCGGCAGCGCGGTCAGCGCGCGCTCGAGCGCCTGTCGGCGCTCCTGCTGCAAGAGCCGCTCCTCGGGCGTCGGCTCGGCGGAGGGCAGGTCGCCCGAAAGCTCCTCGCTGCCGCCGGACTTTTTCCGCGCGCGGTTGAGCGCGGTGTTGCGCGTGAGCGCCGTGAGCCACGCCGTCCACGAGCCGCGCGCGGGATCGTAGGTTCCGAATTTCTCCCACACGCGCAGCGCAGCGTCGGAAAGGCACTCCTCGCGGTCCTGCGCGTCCGGCACGATGGGTGCGATGATGTAGCGCATCAGCGGCGCGTAGTGCCGCAGCAGCGCCTCCGCGCCGAGTTCATCCCCGGCGCGGAGAAGCGCCAGGACCTCCTGCTCGTGCATCTGCCCACCTCCCTGTGAAAGCCGTTTGCTCTATCATACACGCTCCGCGCGAAAAACCCACGAAAAAACGGGAACCGCAGGGAAAAGCGGCTCCCGTTTCTTGACTTTATTCCGCGCTCGGCGCTGCGCCCGGTGCTCCGCCGCCGCTTCCGCCGCGGCCGCCCCGGCGTCCGCGTCCGCCGCGATGATGCCGGCGGCGCGCGCTCTTTTCGCCCTCGCCGCCCTCGGCGGGCTTCCTTTCGGCAGAGGGGACAGGAGACTTTTTCTCACCCTCCCGGCGCTCGGTCGGTCTGCGGCGCTCGCCGCCCTTGTCGGCGGGCCTTTCCGCGTTCCTTTCGGGACGCTTCTCCTTGCCGCCGCCCTCGGCGGCCTCCGGCTTTGCTTCGGTGCGGCCCTCTCCGCCGCGTCCGCGGCCGCCCCGGCGTCCGCGTCCCCCGCGGCGACGGCGCTCACGCTTCTCACCGCTCTCCTCGGCGGCAGGCGTTTCCGGCGCAGCGGGAGCATCGGGCTCGGAGAGCTCCAGCGCGCGGAACACGGGCGAGGGAACGGCATCCAGCTCGCTCTCCGCGTCCTGCTTTACGAAGCGGGCGGGGCGCTCGGCGGGGATCTCGATGCCCTCGCGCGAGCCCTTGCCGTTGCGCAGCACACGGATCTCGCAGCCGTGATAGCTCTTCTGCCCCTCGGACGAGTCGTCCAGTCGGACGCTGACCGTCTCGCGCACAAGGTTCACGGCGCTGACGTTGCCGGGGCCGTCGGGCGTGAGAACGAAGGAATCGTTCTTGGGCATCCGCTTCACGGCGTCCTCGTAGGCCGCCTGCTCGTACTTCAGGCAGCACATGAGGCGGCCGCACGCGCCGGAAATTTTCGTAGGATTCAGGCTGAGATTCTGTGTCTTGGCCATCTTGATGGACACGGGCACAAAATCGTCCAGAAACTGCGCGCAGCAGAACGGACGGCCGCAGATGCCGAGGCCGCCGAGCATTTTGGCCTCGTCGCGCACGCCGATCTGACGCAGCTCGATGCGGGCGCGGAACACGCCCGCGAGGTCGCGCACGAGCTCGCGGAAGTCCACGCGCCCCTCGGAGGTGAAGAAGAATACGATCTTGCTGCCGTCAAAGCTGCACTCCACGCGCACGAGCTTCATGTCCAGCCCGCGCTCGGCGATCTTCCGCTGGCAGATGCCAAAGGCATCCTTCTCACGCTGACGGTTGTACTCCATGGTGCGGCGGTCGTTTTCCGTCGCGATGCGCACGAGAGCGCGCAGAGGACGGACGACCGCGCCGTCGTCCACCTCGTGGTTGCCGGTCAGGCACTGGGCGTATTCGGTGCCCTGCGCCGTCTCGACGATGACGAACTGACCCGCCTCCACGGCGATGCCGTGCGGGTCGAAATAATACTCCTTGCAGCCGCCGCGAAAGCGGACGCCAATCACTTCAGTCAAAGGATCTCCTCCAATTCAACGGCGAGGCCGCCGAGCAGCGGGCCGACGCCGACATTATATTCACAATGGTTTCGATAGGTCTCCAGCAGCTCTATTGTGCCGAGAATCTGTGCTTTTGTCAAGCGGGAGCCGAGCACGGCGCGCAGCGCCTGCTCGTCGCGCGGCTCGGCGGGGGGCGCGCCGCAGAGCGTGCAGAGCGCGTCGGCGAGGATCACGCGCGCGCCCTCAAAGAGCGCGGCAAGCTCCTCACGGGTCGCCTTGGCGGTTTCCAGCTTCAGCAGAAAGGCGGCGCGCGCGGCGGCGCGCCCCTCGGCGATCAGGCGGAGCAGCTCACGTGTGCGCTCGTCGTCCTCGCCGACGGTCCCCGCCGGCGGGAGCTTGACCTCCACGCAGCGCGAGCGGATGGTGGGCAGCAGAACGCTTGCGTTCTCCGCGCAGAAAAGAAAGGCGGCGTAGGGCGGCCCCTCCTCCACGGTTTTGAGCAGCACATTCTGATCCTTTTCGTTCAGCCGCGTGCAGTCGGGGAAGATGTAGACCTTGCACGCGCCCTCGTTCGGGCGGATGAAGGCGTCCGTCCGCACGCCGCGGATGACGTCCACGCTCAGCTCGGCGTGCTCGTCGTCGCGCACGGTGAGGACGTCGGGGTGGATGTCCGCGAGCACCTTACGGCAGTGCGCGCAGACCAGACAGGGCTTGTCCGTGCCGGTACACTCCAGCGCGGCAGCGGCGTAATGCGCCGCGGCGTTCCGGTCGCCCGCTCCCGAGAGGATGAGCGCGTGGCTGAGCGCGCCGCGGCTCGCGGCGGCGCGGAGACGCGCGGCGGTATTCGTTTTTGCAAAGGCCGACAGCTCCATGCGCTCCTCCGGACAATATAACTACAACATACAGTATAACGCAAAAAAACACGGAGTGCAAGAAAAGTTACGGGGAAATGCACGGCTCAAAGAGAAAATCTATAAAACATTTTGAATTTTTTCGGTGGAATTTCTTGCAAGTTTGGAAAAACCTGTCTATAATATAAAAGCTTATGAACGATTGGGATCAAAAACCATAGATACTTTGTAAATTGGAGGAACATTATGAGCAAAAAGTATTGTTACCTGTTTACCGAGGGCAACGCCAATATGCGCGAGCTGCTCGGCGGTAAGGGCGCGAACCTGGCCGAGATGACCAACATCGGCCTGCCGGTCCCGCAGGGCTTCACCATCACCACCGAGGCCTGCACCCAGTATTATGAGGACGGCCGCCAGATCAACGACGAGATCTTCGCCGAGATCATGGAGTATGTGGAAAAGATGGAGAAGATCACCGGCAAGAAGTTCGGCGACCTCCACAATCCTCTGCTCGTTTCCGTCCGCTCCGGCGCACGCGCGTCCATGCCCGGCATGATGGATACCATCCTGAACCTCGGCCTCAATGAGGACGTTGTGAACGTCATCGCCGAGAAGTCCAACAATCCCCGCTGGGCGTGGGACTGCTACCGCCGCTTCATCCAGATGTATTCCGACGTCGTTATGGAGGTCGGCAAGAAGTATTTCGAGCAGCTCATCGACCAGATGAAGGAGAAGAAGGGCGTTACCCTCGACGTCGAGCTGACCGCCGACGATCTCAAGGAGCTCGCGGGCCAGTTCAAGGCCGAGTACAAGGCCAAGATCGGCGAGGACTTCCCCACCGACCCGAAGGAGCAGCTCATGGGCGCGATCAAGGCGGTCTTCCGCAGCTGGGACAACCCCCGCGCGAACGTCTATCGCCGCGACAATGATATCCCCTACTCCTGGGGCACCGCCGTCAACGTCCAGTCCATGGCGTTCGGCAACATGGGCGACGACTGCGGCACCGGCGTTGCCTTCACCCGCAACCCCGCCACCGGCGAGAAGAAGCTCATGGGCGAGTTCCTGACCAACGCGCAGGGCGAGGACGTCGTCGCCGGCGTCCGCACCCCGATGCCCATTGCCGAGATGGCCGAGAAGTTCCCCGAGGCGTTCAAGCAGTTCGAGGACGTCTGCAAGATCCTTGAGGATCATTACCGCGATATGCAGGATATGGAGTTCACCGTCGAGCACGGAAAGCTCTATATGCTCCAGACCCGTAACGGCAAGCGCACCCCCGCCGCCGCTCTCAAGATCGCCTGCGACCTCGTGGACGAGGGCATGATCGACGAGAAGAAGGCCGTCGCCATGATCGAGCCCCGCTCTCTCGACACGCTGCTCCATCCCCAGTTCGATACCGAGGTGCTCAAGAAGACCCCCGTTATCGGCAAGGCGCTGCCCGCCTCTCCCGGCGCGGCCTGCGGCAAGATCGTCTTCTCCGCCGAGGACGCCAAGGCGTGGAAGGAGCGCGGCGAGAAGGTCGTGCTCGTCCGTCTCGAGACCTCTCCCGAGGACATTGAGGGCATGAAGGCCTCTCAGGGCATCCTGACCGTCCGCGGCGGCATGACCTCCCACGCGGCTGTCGTGGCGCGCGGCATGGGCAAGTGCTGTGTCTCCGGCTGCGGCGACATCAAGATGGATGAGGAGAACAAGCAGTTCGAGCTCGCCGGCAAGGTCTACCACGAGGGCGACTGGCTCTCCATCGACGGCTCCACCGGCAACATCTACGACGGCGCAGTCCCCACGGTCGACGCCTCCATCGGCGGCGAGTTCGGCCGCGTCATGGGCTGGGCGGACAAGTATCGCCGTCTGGGCGTCCGCACCAACGCCGATAACCCGCACGATACCGCGCAGGCGGTCAAGTTCGGCGCCGAGGGCATCGGCCTCTGCCGCACTGAGCATATGTTCTTTGAGGCTGACCGTATCCCCGCCATCCGCGAGATGATCTGCGCCGACACGCTCGAGCAGCGTGAGAAGGCGCTCGCCAAGCTCGAGCCGATGCAGCAGGGCGACTTCGAGGCCATGTATATCGCGCTCGAGGGCCGTCCGATGACCGTCCGCTTCCTCGATCCCCCGCTGCACGAGTTCGTCCCCACCGAGGAGGCCGACATCGAGCTGCTCGCCAAGGATATGGGCAAGAGCGTTGCCGAGATCAAGAACATCATCGCCTCCCTGCATGAGTTCAACCCGATGATGGGTCACCGCGGCTGCCGTCTGGCCGTCACCTTCCCGGAGATCGCCGCGATGCAGACCCGTGCGGTCATCAAGGCTGCGCTGAACGTCAACGCCGCGCATCCCGACTGGCACATCGTGCCCGAGATCATGATCCCGCTCGTCGGCGAGGTCAAGGAGCTCAAGTACGTCAAGGACGTCGTCGTCAAGACCGCGGACGAGATCATCTCCTCCGTCAGGTCCGACATGAAGTATAAGGTCGGCACCATGATCGAGATCCCGCGCGCCGCTCTGACCGCGGACGAGATCGCCAAGGAAGCGGACTTCTTCTCCTTCGGCACCAACGACCTGACCCAGATGACCTTCGGCTTCAGCCGTGACGACGCCGGCAAGTTCCTCGGCGCGTACTACGACAAGAAGATCTACGAGAACGACCCGTTCGCCAAGCTCGACCAGGTCGGCGTGGGCAAGCTCGTGAAGATGGCCGCTACCATGGGCCGCGAGTCCAATCCTGACATCCACCTCGGCATCTGCGGCGAGCACGGCGGCGATCCCGCTTCCGTCGAGTTCTGCCACAAGGTCGGTCTGGACTATGTGTCCTGCTCTCCCTTCCGTGTGCCCATCGCCCGTCTCGCCGCCGCGCAGGCTGCGATCAAGGAGATGTAATTCTCTGCCTCGACGCTTACAAAACGCATAACAGCAAGCCTCCGGTCAATGACCGGAGGCTTGTGTTTTACGGGAGCGTATGGTAGGATAGCCGTGAGGCAGGAAACAAACCGGAGACCGCAAACGGAGGAAACATGAAAAGAAAAGGAACGATCATTCTTGCGATGCTTCTTGTATTTGTTATAGAGGTTTGCCTGATCTACACACTCAAGGGCAAAATGGACACGCTTTTGCAGTTTACAAAAATTTTTTCGGTGTTCCTGCTCGTCCTGCTTGCGGGTCAGCTGAGAGATGCGGGAAAGAGAGAGTAAGCGTTTCAATCTGCTGAAGAGTGACAGAAGCCACAGATAATAAGAAAAAGAGGAGCGCCGCTTGGCGCTCCTCTTTGCTGCTGTACAGTTTTATTTCGCTTATGCCAGAGCAGCAGTGATAATGGCCATCGAATAGACCTCCTGCGCGTTGCAGCCGCGGGAGAGGTCGTTGATGGGGGCGTTCAGGCCGAGCAGGATGGGGCCGTAGGCGTCGAAGTTGCCGAGACGCTGGGCGATCTTGTAGCCGATGTTGCCCGCGTTGATGTCGGGGAAGATGAAAGTGTTGGCGTGGCCGCCGACGGCGTCGGAGATATGCTTGGTCTTGGCGACGACGGGGGAGACCGCCGCGTCGAACTGGAACTCGCCGCCGATGGGGGTGTTGGGCATTTCGGCCTTGGCCTTCTCGCAGGCGTTGCGCATCTTGTCGACGTCCTCGCCCTTGCCGGAGCCGAGCGTGGAGTAGCTCAAAAAGGCGACCTTGGGGTCGACGCCGAAGATCTTCGCGCACTCGACGGTCTCGCGGCAGATCTCGACCAGCTCGTCCTCGGTGGGCTTGATGTTGATGGCGCAGTCCGCCATGGCCAGCACCTCGTTCTCACCGGACGCGGCGGGACGGACCATGATGAAGCAGGAGGAGACGATGTTGCTGCCGGGCTTGGTCTTGATGAGCTGCAGCGCGGGACGCACGGTGTCCGCGGTAGAGTAGGTCGCGCCGCCGAGCAGGCAGTCGGCCACGCCCATCTTGACGAGCATGGTGCCGAAGTAGTTGCCCTTCTTCAGCGCGTCGCGGCACTGCTCGGGCGTCATCTTGCCCTTGCGCAGCTCGACCATCTGCTCGACCATCGCGTCCATCTCGGGATAGTTCGCGGGATCGGCGATCTCGGCGCCGCGGATGTTGAAGCCGGCGTCCTCGGCGGCCACGGCGATCTCCTCGGGATTGCCGACGAGCACGGGCTTGAGGAAGTTACCGGACAGCAGACGGGCGCTCGCCTCGAGGATGCGGGGGTCGGTGCCTTCGGTAAAAACGATGGTTTTGGGGCTCTTTTTCAGGGTTGCGATCAGTTGACCAAACATATAGAGATTCCTCCGAATTTCTGTGCCGCAGGGGGGCGGCAGGAATTAACGGGAACAGTATACACCTCTTTTTTTCGCGTCTCAACACCAAATCATAAAAAATTTACAATTTTTCCATGATTTTTTGAAATGACGAAAAACAGCCGAAAATCCGCAGATGTTGTGCCGAAGGTGTACAAAAACGCGCAGATGTGGGGCGGCGTCCCGCCGCCGCGCACCGCAGGCGGCGAGTCTTTGCGGAAAGCGGGGGTTGACGCGGCGGGAAAAAGAGGGTATTATAGCATTTGTTACAAATTGTAACCTTTTTAACGTCTTATGAGCTTGCGGAGTGAACATGGAACAGCGCAAAGGGAAGAGACAACTGAATCAGGGCGTGCGCGTCAAGCGCACGGAGGAGAAAGAGAAGCGCGCCGACCGGAGCGCGGAGCGCACCCGGGAGGCGACTGCCGTCAGAGCGAAGCGGACGACGGAGAGCAGAGCGGCCCGCGGCGCGGAGACGTCGCTGGGGCAGAAGCTCAAAGCGATCCACGGCAAGGTCCGCAAGGCGGTGCACGAATCCCGCGAGCGGAATTTCCCGGAGTCCACCGGCGTGGCGGGGCAGCTGCTGCTTTTGCTGTGCGGCCTTGCGGCCTACTGGGGCGCGTTGGGACGCGAGAAGCTGCGCCTTGCGCGGCGCAGCCATATCCGCCGCACCGGCGGAACGTCCCGCGCCGCAAAATGGTGCAGAAAGAAGTATTACCCGCTTGCCTTCGGCGGTGCGGCGCTGGTGATCGCGGTGACAGCCGTTTTTGTCTCACGCTATACCTTCGGCACCACCGTCATTTATGAGGGACAGGTGCTCGACACCGTGGCGAGCGAGCTTGAGGCGAAGCGTGTCACGGCGAGCATCGCGGACATCACCTCGGAGACGCTGGGCAAAACGTTTACGTTCTCCGACAGCTCCATTCAGTACACGAGCGGCCTGGTCGAGCGCAGCGCGGTCGTGGACCGCGCCGAGCTGGAGGAGGAGCTGACCGACGAGATGGGCCTTGTCACACAGGGCTACTCCCTCTACATCAACGACGAGCTGATCGGCTCGACGCAGTATGAGGGCGCGCTGGAGGGCCTGCTCGACCAGCTCAAGGAGAGCTATATCTCCGAGGATACGCTGACCGTTGACTTTGTCGAGGACGTCCGCATCGTCAAGGGCTACGTCCCGACCGAAAGCATCATGAACCTCGGCCAGATCGCCGAGATCCTCAACTCCACGAAGGAGGGTGAGGTGACCTACACGGTCGTCAAGGGCGACACCTGGAGCGGCATCGCCAACAGCCATGGCATGACGACCAAGGAGCTGCTGGCCATCAACCCCGACTTCGACATCAACCGCCTGCAGATCGGCGATGAGCTGACGCTCTCCAACGCCGTGCCGTATCTGACCGTTATGGTCACCGAGCGGCAGAACTACGTCGAGGATATCCAGTACGACATCACCTACACCGACGACGCGACCATGTACAAGGGCGACTACAAGGTCCTCTCCAAGGGCGTCTACGGCACGGCGGACGTCGTGGCGGACGTCACCTATGTCAACGGCGAGGAGACCGAGCGCACCGTCATCTCCAGCGTCACGCTCACCGAGCCGGTCACCGAGCAGCGCGCGCAGGGCACCAAGGCGCGCCCGAGCTGGTATCCCACCGGCAGCTTCCGCTGGCCGACGAGCGGCCGCATCACCTCCTACTTCGGCTACCGCAACACCGGCATCCGCGGCGCGTCCACCAACCATAGGGGCATCGACATTTCCGTGTCCTACGGTACGCCGATCTACGCGGCGGACGGCGGCGTGGTCAGCTTCTCGGGCTACAAGGGCGCGATGGGCTATGTGGTCATTATTGACCATCAGAACGGCTTTAAGACCTATTATGAGCACAATTCCTCGCTCCTGGTCTCCGCCGGACAGACGGTGTACAAGGGCCAGCAGGTCGCTAAGGCCGGCCGCAGCGGCGTTACCAGCGGCGTCCACTGCCACTTCGGCATCCAGTACAACGGCACCTATTATAACCCGCTGAACTATCTATCCTGACCCGAATTTGAAGGGGCGTCCGGTCGGACGCCCCTTTTTCCCGGCAAAACGGCAGTTTTTTCATAAAAAATGAGCCGCCATGGCAATAAAAGGCTTGCAATCGGCATAAAGCTATGGTAATATGCTTATGTTATTTCAGTCGGTCAGGCAGAGTGGACTTTCGGTCCGCTCTTTCTTTTGCAATTTTTGCCTTGAACAAACACTTTTGCACACGAAAGTGAGGGAGCTATGAAAAAGGTAACGGAGATCGTCGCGGAGCTCGCCCGCCCCGTTGTGGAGGAGCACGGCTGCACCCTGTGGGATGTGGAGTATGTCCGCGAGGCAGGGCAGTGGTACCTGCGCCTTTTGATCGACAAGCAGGGCGGCGTGGACATTCTGGACTGCGAGGCCATCTCGCGCGTCGTGAGCGACCTACTTGACGAGGCGGACCCCATCGAGGGGAGCTATGTCTTTGAGGTCGGCTCCGCGGGAGCCGAGCGCCCGCTCAAGCGTCCCGCGGACTTTGAACAGTTCATGGGCGCGGACGTGCTGCTCAAGACCTACAAGCTGCGCGACGGGCGCAAGGAGTTTTCCGGCGTGCTCGCGGGCTATGACAACGGCGCGGTGAGCCTGACCGTCGGCAGCGAAACGCTGCGCTTTGAAAAGCCGGAGATCGCGCTCGTGCGTCTCCGCTGCGACTTCTGACAACCACCACTTTATCATAAATAATAAGGAGCTTATTTCCATGAAATGCGATGAAATCTTTGCCGCCCTTGCGATGCTCGAAAAGGAGCGCGGCATTTCCCAGACCTTTATGATGGATAAGATCGTGCAGGCGCTCACCACCGCCTACAAGCGCGACCACGAGGGCGTGGAGAACGTGATCGTGGACGTGGACGAGGCAAAGCGCGATCTGAAGATGTATGTGCAGAAGGAGGTTGTCGAAGAGGTCGAGAACCCCGGCACACAGATGTCCCTCGAGGACGCGAAGAAGCTCTCCGCCAAGTACGAGGTGGGCAGCATCGTCAATCTTCCGGTCGATAACGTCGAGTTCGGCCGCATCGCCGCCGGCAACGGCAAGCAGGTCATCATCCAGGGTCTGCGCGAGGCCGAGAGCGGCATGGTCTACGAGGAGTACAACTCCAAGCAGCATGAGATCCTCACCGGCGTCGTCACCCGCATCGACCCGCGCAACGGCAGCGTCGCCCTGCGCATCGGCACGGGCGCGGAGGCGACCGACGCCATCTTGACCGCCGGCGAGCAGGTCAAGGGCGAAACGCTCGTCGAGGGCCAGCGCATCAAGGTCTATCTGGTGGACGTGCGCCGCCAGTCCCGCGGCCCGCAGGTCGTCATCTCCCGCACGCATCCGGGCTTGGTCAAGCGCCTCTTTGAGCTGGAGGTCCCCGAAATTTATGACGGCACGGTGGAGATCCGCTCCATCGCGCGCGAGGCGGGCAGCCGCACGAAGATGGCGGTGTGGAGCAACGACGCCAACGTCGATCCCATCGGCGCCTGCGTCGGTCCCCGCGGCCAGCGCGTGAACAACATCGTGGAGGAGCTGCGCGGCGAGAAGATCGACATCATCAAGTACAGCGACGACCCCGCGGAGTACATCGCCGCGGCGCTCGCGCCCGCCGACGTGGTCGAGGTTCGCATGGCAGAGGACGGCAGCAAGGCCTGCCGCGTCATCGTGCCGGACGACCAGCTCTCTCTTGCCATCGGCAAGGAGGGTCAGAACGCCCGCCTCGCGGCGCGTCTGGTCGGCTATAAGATCGACATCAAGCCCAAGTCCTACAAGGACGAGGAGTAATTCGGAGGGGAGGCAGTCCCGTGCAGAAAGTGAAAAAACTCCCGCAGCGCCAATGTGTGGGCTGCCGCGAGAGGAAGGAGAAGCGTGAGCTGATCCGCGTGGTCCGCTCGCCCGAGGGCGGGATCTCGCTGGACTTCAAGGGCAAAAAGCCGGGGCGCGGCGCGTACCTCTGCCCCGATCCCGAGTGCCTGAAGCGGGCGAGAAAATCCCGCGCGCTGGAGCGGGCGCTGGAGACCGCCATCACGCCGGAGCTTTACGACGAGCTGGAAAGGGAGATGGTGAGCGGTGGATAAGCTTTTGAATCTCATCGGCCTTGCCCAAAAGGCGGGCCGGCTGGCCGTCGGCGAGGAGCCGACCGGCGCGGCGGCGCGGGCGCGCGATGCGCGGCTCATTCTGGTCGCCGCCGACGCCGCGGAAAACAGCGTGCGCCGCGTGCGGCACTTTGCTGACGCGGGACAGTGCCTCTGGTGCCGCATCGGGGCGGATAAGGACGCGCTTGGCCGCGCGGTCGGCCGTTCGAGCTGCGCGATGCTGGCGGTCACGGACATCGGCTTTGCCGAGGCCATCGCCAAAAAGCTCGCCGAGGGCGACGAGCGCTTTGCCGAAACGGCGGAAAAGCTCGCGGTCAAGGCCCAACGCGCCGCCGAGCGGCGCAGGGAGGCCGAGGCGCATGAAAAGAACGTCCGCACCGGCAAGAAGCGTCCGGCGAAGAAAGCGGCGGAGGCAGACGAAGCGGAGCCGAAGCGGACGGAAAAGCGTCCCGCGCTGCGGACTGCCGCGGGAGCGGGCGGAAAGCGCCCGACCGGCGCGCAGAGCCGCGGCGACGCGAAGAAGCCGAGCCGCGAGGAGCGTAAGCGCAGCGCCGTCAAGGCGGCGGCAAGAGCGCGCTACGCGGATTCCCGTCCGGTCAAGCGCGGCAAGGGCAGCGCGAAAAAAGAGAAGCAGTAATTCGGTCCCATCACATTTGGAGGTGTTATATTGGCTATTACGGAGAACAAGAACAAGGTAAGCAGTCTGGCAAAGGACTTCGGTATGCAGTCGAAGGATATCATTGCCATCTTGAAGGACTACACGGAGGCCCCCAAGGGTCACTCCCAAGTGCTGAGCGACCGTGAGCTGTCGATCGTATTCGACTATCTGACGCTGCACCATCAGGTGAAGATCGAGACGATCTTTGCCGAGACCTACACGGAAAAGAAGGAGGAGCCGAAGGCGGCTCCCGCTCCGGCCGCGAGCGCACCCAAGGCCGCGCCCGCTCCGGCGGCGAACACACAGCCGGGCGCCGCGAAGACGGCGGCTCCGCAGACAGCCGCGCCCAAGGC
>ERZ773241.388-NODE-388-length-49585-cov-16.179205_pt1 | contig 49585 bp, 40 predicted proteins | sample MGYA00580989_ERZ773241 | MGnify/ENA primary metagenome ERZ773241 (study PRJEB29015, sample SAMEA2737804) | human gut metagenome | biome: human gut; feature: human-associated habitat; material: faeces | place: China | collected 2012 ... | reverse complement strand
CCGCAGCGCGTATGAGAGTGAGGTCGGGGGACTCCAGCTGCCGGAGCAGGAAAGAAACTAGCCAAGAACTGTCCAAATTGGACAGTAGAATTGGACAGTAAACAGTAAGGCCCGCAGGTCACATCGATCTGCGGGCCTTCGTTGTGCGGCGGACCCTCTGCACCATATTTTGGTGCGGAATTTCTTATAAGTTATTGAATTTACACAAAATGTTCTCTCCATAGGTGAACGCGCCCGCTTCTGGCGTGCAGGAGCTGGGAGAGCCCTGCGTGGCGAGCTTCCTGGGCAGATAGCTGATCTTCTCCGTCCCGTTGTAATCTTTAAACGTCAGTTCAAGGGGCAGCATAGAGAGGAAGTCACGGGAAGCCGGAGTGTCATCGAGGACGGCGATGGCTTCTCCGCCTCCGGAAGTGAGACGGACCTTCCCGGCGGTTTCTGCCATGGCTTCGGAAGCCATGAAACCGGACAGGACAAGGACCAGAAGGGCAGGGACAGCGAAAAGGTGATGCTTCATTGTTATTTCTCCTCTGGCCGCGTCCCGGCGTGTTCATCCCGGGGCGCAGGTCTGCCTGGAAAAGCCTGACATGGGCACACTGAGCCGGCCCGTGCGCATGACGAAGAGGACTGCCTTTTTCCGTACAAAGCGGTTTCCCCGGGAAAGATCATGCCCGGACAGGAGGCGTGTCCCATCATACCGGCATGCCCGCGGGGACAGGGCCGTGGCAGCCTGGCGGCTTTCCCTGTGCCGGTGAATACTATGGTTCCGCGGACGGGAAGGTCTCCCGCCCGGGGCAATCGGTTACTGAAGCGCCTGCCTGAAGAAACTGGTGAGTTTCGCGAAAGGAATGAGGTTCACGCGATCATAAAGATCCACATGCCCGGCGCCAGGAACGATAAGGAGTTCTTTGGGCTCAGCGGCCTTTTGGTAGGCGTCTTCGCTGAATTCCCTGGAATGGGCCTTTTCTCCGGCGATGAAGAGCAGGGGACGCGGCGATATGGTTTCGATATCATTAAAGGGATAAAAGTTCATGAACTTGACGTTGCTCGTGAGCGTGGGATGCGTCGTTGTGAGCGGGCCCGCTCCCTTTGGCGTGAATTCCCCGCGCGGAGTGCGGTAAAAGGCGTAGAATTCACGTTCAATGGGCGTGGACTTCTCGGTCAGCTTATGCACAGTGCCGCCCGTGTATTTCGTCTGCCCGCCTTCAGCTTCCACCCAGCGCTGGTCCGCCGCTTCCCGCAGGACAGCTTTGCGGTCTTCCAGCGTCAGGGAATGTCCGAGCCCGCTCCGTGTGGCAATGCCCATGTCATACATGCTTACCGTTGCGATGGCCCTGAGGCGCGGGTCGATTTTTGCCGCGCTGATGGCGAAGCTGCCGCTGCCGCAGATGCCGATGACGCCAATTTTATCCCTGTCAGCAAAGGGGCGCGTGCCGAAAAAGTCGGCTGCCGCGCTGAAAGTCTCGGCGTAAAGATCGGGAGACACGGCGTTGCGGGGTTCTCCCGAGCTGCCGCCCCAGAAGCTCAGGTCAACGGCGAGGGTCACGAAGCCCTGTTCCGCCATCTTTGTGGCGTAAAGGCAGGCGCTCTGCTCCTTGACGGCTCCCATGGGATGCCCCACGATAATGGCTGCATGTTTTTGCCCCGGATTCATGCCCTTCGGTACGAAGAGGTCTCCGGCTATGGTCATTTTGTACTGATTCGGAAAGGTGACAGGCTGCATGGTCACCCTGTCGCTTTTGTAGAAATTCGAAGCGTCATCGGGGATGCCGGATTCCTGCGCCATGGCAGGAACGGCGGAGAGCAGGCCGAGAAGGAGCGCTGACGCTCCGGCGAGTCTGTATGAAGTCATGTTTTTCTCCTTTGTTTGTTGTCCGGGTGAAAACTCTGTCTTCCGGATATGTACGTAAAGGAGATTAATAATAGCAAATACTTATATTGAATATTTCACAATGCTTATAAAGCATGGTAATAACCGCGTAACACTGTCATGGAGGGAGAACGTATGGAGCTGAGAGTGCTTCGTTATTTCCTGGCTGTGGCCAGGGAGGGGACCATCAGCGGAGCTGCCTGCGCCCTGCACGTGACGCAGCCGACGCTGTCGAGGCAGATGATGGAACTCGAGGAGGAGCTCGGGAAAACGCTCTTCCTGCGTGGAAAGCGGAGTATTGCCCTCACAGAGGAGGGGCTTTTCCTCCGCGACAGGGCCAGGGAAATTCTTGCGCTGGTGGAGAAAACGGAGTCCGAGTTCGCGGATCCGGCGGAAGGGGTAAGCGGTGACGTCTATATCGGCGGCGGCGAGACGTTTGCCATGCGTATTATCGCCAGAGCTGCGTGCGCCCTCCAGAAGGCGCATCCGCGCGTGACCTTCCACCTCTTCAGCGGCAACGCGGACTCCGTAGCGGAACGGATAGCCGGAGGCCTGGATGATTTCGGCGTGTTCATCGAGCCGGCCGATCTTTCGAAATACGACGTCATCCGGCTCCCCGTGAAGGACATCTGGGGGATCCTCATGAGGAAGGACAGTCCGCTGGCGTCGAAGGACGTCATCACGCCCGATGATCTGGCCGGGCTGCCGATCCTTGTCTCGGGGCAGACTTTCGTGGAAAACGAAATAGCCGGATGGCTGGGAGAAAAGGCTGAGCGGTTCCATGTCGCAGCGACATACAACCTTCTCTTTAACGCATCGCGCATGGTGGAAGAGGGGATGGGGTACGCGCTCTGCCTCGAAGGGATTGTCAGCACTTCTTCCGGGAGTCCGTTCTGTTTCCGGCCCCTGAAACCGTCCCTTGAGGTCGGCGTGTGCGTGGCCTGGAAAAAGTACCAGCGGTTTTCAAAGGCTTCGGCGTTGTTCCTCGAGTACCTGAAAAAAGAGATCTGAACGGTCCGGGCTGGCGTTTTTTCCCGATGCAGGCGGGACGGGGCCGTGTGCCTCCTTGCGTCTGATCCTCCGGACAGGCCGGAAGAAACGCCGGCAGAGAATTATTCTCCTGAGAAAACAAGGCGGCGCCGTCCAGTCCCTTCCGGGATGAACGGCGCCGTGCAAACCCGCCGCCCAGTGCGGCGGGATACGGAGGAAACTGTCTGGCTGTCAGGACTCTGCTGCGGGCAGATCCCTGATTCCGATAAACGTACAGAGTCAGTATTCTTTCTATGCCTCTTGCCCGGGTAAGTAAATGTGCCGGGATAATTTTTTTCGCTGGTCTGAAAAAATTCCGGAGTCAGGGGCTTTCCGGCGCGTTACCAGGAGAACTGATTTTCTTCCGAAGAGCTTTCCCGGCGGTCCGCGATGTCTCTGAGACAGGACATCTGCCCCCCTGAACACAAAAAAGGCGCCCCGTATACTCAGCGGGACGCCCTGTGTCTTTTTGTCAGCGGGTTTTACTTGCCGCTTTTGAGGGGCTTGTAGACATCGAGGAAGTGCGGCCAGTCAGGCACGAACTTCACGGGCTTGTCGAGCTTTTTGCCCTTCAGGCCGGGATAGTCGGGGGCGTACCTGTAGGCGCGGTGAATCATGTTGCCCATGCAGTAATGCGCCTTGGTCATATCAGAGTCATGCATGATGGGCTGGGCCTTGCCGAACACCACGGGGTTGATGAATTCCCACACCACTTCGCCGTTGGGAGTGACTTCAAAGAGGTGGCCGGTCTGAGTGGAAGTCACGAGTCTGTTGCCGTTGGGCAGAAGCTGGGCTGCGCCCTGACGGTAGCTGAAGAACGAGGTGGGATATTTGGATTCGTAGCTCCACACGATCTTGTCCGTTTCCGGATCCATCTCGATGACGCGGGATCTGTTGATCTGCGGGCGCTCGGAACCGTTGTCGAAGATCTGGATGTGGCCGTTTTCGAGCGGCTCGGCGTCGTGTTCGCCGAACATGATCTGGGAACCGTCGTCATACCAGCTGGGTTTGACTCCCTCGCCGTGCGTGGTGGGGTTGCCCCAGCGCTTCACGATCTTGCCGGTCTTGTGATCAATGATGAAGATTTCGCTGAAGTTGCGGGAGTTGACCAGGATCTGATCGGTCTTGGCGATGTAGGCGACGGTGTTGAAGTGCGTGAAGTCAAAGTCAGAGTAGCCGGGGCCGACCGTTTTGGGGAGGCGGTAGTTGGGATCGAGCTGATCCTTTCCGGTTCCGAGATGATCCCACACGTGCCATTCCCAAACAGTTTTGCCCTCGGGATTCACTTCGCGGACGAAGTCGATCCAGAAGTCCGTCAGCTTGATGCCGTTGACAACAACGTTATCGCCCCAGGTGCCGGCCTTGCGACCCTTGGCGACGAATTCTTCGGGAGTCTTGGCTTCCCATGCGAGGATCAGGGTATTGCCGTTGGGCATACGGCTGAAGCAGTGGTGCTGTACTTCCTTGGAGTCGCACAGTTTGTAGGACCAGACAACCTTGCCGTTCCAGTCGATTTCCTCGAGCAGGCCGCCGGCGCCGCCGATATGCACGGGCCTGTCCGGCAGGGCGCTGGCGCGCAGGAGGTTGCCGTTGGGGAGAAGCTGGGCATAGAGGCCTGGCGGGTACTTGCTCTGCCAGGTATGGACGATGTCACCATCCATGTTGATGAGATAGGTGGTCGTGGATTTCACCGTGGGAGCGAAGAGCGTGTAGCCTTTGAAGGTCTTGTCAGCTTCGTTCTTGGTGACGCCAGTAGGGCCGTCGTGAAGTTCTATGGCCTGAGCGGTCTGGGCGCCGAGAAAGAGGGCGCCGGCCACGAGGCCTGCAGCGAAGAACCTGTTCATAAACTGCTCCTTTGCCGGCAGAAGGCCGGAAAAACAGCGTGAGGGGGAAAGCCCCCGATGTGCCGCGGCTTGCGCGGCACTGGCCTGTAAACCGAAAGGCTCCGTTCCCCAGGGGTGGGAAGGAGTCTTTATGCATGAAGAAAGTGTGGCTAGAAGATCATCTTGGCGAGGGGCAGGCCCACAACGACGAGGGTCAGCACCACGAGACCTGAGGAAATGACCGTGTAGCGGGCAATGGCCGGAGGATCTATCCAGTCTGACTGACCGTAGAGCAGGGCCGCGAAGGGCGAGGCTGCGGGAGTGCAGGCCGCGATGAGAACCGCGTAGATGAAGCAGGCCATCATGGGGCCGGAATCCACGCCGAAGGAGGCGGCGACAGCCAGAAGCACGAAAGAGAGCACGAGGCCGAGCACGACGGAGTTGCAGAAGTTCGTGAAGATGATGCCGATGAGGATCACGCAGATGCAGATGGCAGTGTAGTTCATGCCGCCGAGGAGATCCCTGAGGCCGTATTCCATGACGAGAGCCACGTTGGTCCCTTTGCCGGTCATGATGCCGCCAAGCAGGAAGGCGACGGCGATGAGCAGGAAGACGCGCCAGGCGTAGAGCTTGTTGGACGTCATGATGTCAACGACGGGCTTGCCCTTGGACATGGCTACGGCCAGGATGAGCACGACCAGGATGGAGCCGGTCAGCGTGTTCTTGGCAAGGAAAGCTCCCACGGGATTGCCCTTGCCGATGATGGCGGGAACGAGAAGCCAGGCAGCGTAGAGGAGGCAGTCGAAGAGGACGAGCTTCTGCTGCAGATTCATGGGCGGCAGAGGTTCTTTATTGATGGAGGCCGCGTCCAGCTTCCTGAGCGGGGAGACGTCGATGCGGTAGACGAACTTCATCATCAGGAGAAGAAGGATGATGACGCAGACGGAAATGAACAGGGCGAAGGCGAAGTAGGCTGCCGTATTCAGCTCGACAGCTGCGGAACCGGTGCTGGCAGCCAGGTTATGCAGGTTGCTCAGCAGGTAGAAGGCGCCGCCCTTGAAGGGGTCGGTGGAGAAGGAGAGGAGGGCGACGATGACGATATTGACCGTCATGACAGAGGTGTACTTGTCTCCCTTCTTGAATCCGGCTTTTTCGAGAATGGTGAAAAGCACGGGCCACATGAGGAAGAGGGAAGTCACCTGATCGAGGAAGGCCACGATGAAGGTCGTTCCGAGAATGGTGGCTGTGAGCACCCAGGGCCTGCCGTTCACGAAGGGGCGGCTCATGAGATAGCGGGCCACCCACTGGGCGAGGTTACTGTAAACGATGGCGGCGGCCAGCATGAGCAGGAAGAAGATCATGACAACCATGGGGTTGCCGAGGAACATGCTGAAAACTTTTCCGGCCGGAGCATAGCCGCTGAAGATGAGGGCCACGATGCCAAGGAGACCGGGCCATACGGTATCCACGAAGGTCCACAGGTAGATGACGCCGAAGAAGATCAGCGTCACGATCATGCCCGTATGGGTCACGCTCAGAAGAACACCGCCGTCAACGGCGGGCAGGTTCAGCGGCGCGAGTTTTGCGTCAGGCGGCACGACCATGGAAAAGTTGGGCAGGAAGTGCCCCGAGAACATAATGACGAGGCCGATGATGGTATGGATGATTTTTGTCACCGGCATCTTGCTGGCATTTTCCATTCACTCTCTCCTCTGAGAATGATTCAAAAAAACCCGCCCCTGCGGCGGGGGAAAAAAGGCGGGCGCCCCGGGAAAGTACCCCGGGGCGCCTGTATCCATTCCTGATTAGTCGCAGTTGATGGAGACGCCGGTGGCGTACTTCTTGTCGTTGATGAGGACGCGCACTTCGTAGGTGCCCTTGAGGCCGCGCTTGCTGACGTGCAGCTTGATCACGCGGTCGTCTTCCTCGAGGTAGGCGCCGGAGCACATGGCCAGATAGCTGACCGCAGCGGTGTTGATGAAGTACCCCCTGGTTTCCTTTTCATTCTTCAGAAGAAGCATGACGAGGGAGCCGCGTTCGAAGCGGCCGTGGAAGACGATGCGGTCATCGTCCTCTTCAATCCTGACCTGATGCCAGGAGTCGACGAGCTCATCGGTCTCGGGGAGATCCGGAATAGTGTCGAAGGTGTCAGTGACTTCGAGTTCGCCGATGACCCTGCCGTCGCCGAAGACGAGGTTTTCGCCGTCGTGGTAGGGCTGCAGCTTCTCAGCGCGGTAGAAGTTGCCGTCCACTTCCATGGCGTAGAGCACAACGCCGTCCTTCTGTTCGACGGTCTTGGCGCAGATATCGGAATTGGGATTCTTGGCGGGGTTGATGTAGGCGCCGAGCTTCTCGGAAGCGTAGCCGTCCTCCCAGCCGATGCCGCCGGAGTGGATGAGGTAATGGCCTTCGCCATAGTACTCAACGTTGGAGATGTAGGGAGAGAAGAAGGTGGCGCCGAGTTCCTTGCCATACTGCCAGACCTGGCGGATTTCCATCTTCTTGGTGTCGATGTGATAGCGCACGCCGCGGGAGAAGTTGTCGCGGTTCTTGAGGTACTTCTCCTTGTTCTTGGAGCGGTAGTGGCCGTTGTCGAAGCACATGACGTCTCCGTCAGGAGTGCGCAGGCAGGCATGCTGCTCGTACTGCCAGTCGAAGTCGTCGCCTACGGGCTTGAAGAAGTACTTCTGGTATTCGGCGGGCCAGTTCTCGGGATCGCCGATGATCCAGTTCAGCTTGCCGGACTCGTAGTCGAAGTTGACGATGGCGTCCTCATGGCGGCCGGAGACGGTGATGGACTTATCCTTCTCGAAGTACCAGACAGCGTTGCAGTGGAACCAGTCGCGGGGGCTCTGGGAACCGGAACCCGGGCCCTTCTGGGGCAGAATGTTCTTGAGATCCCAGGTCCTGAGGGTCATGCCGGTCTCGCGGTCAAGCAGGACGACGAGGTCTTCCACGGTATCGGTGTGGAAGTCCTGGGACAGGGCAAGGATGTTGCCGTCGGGCATTTCCACCATGTCGTGGTGGTAGTTGCCGGGCATACGGTATTCCTTGTAGATCTTGCCCATGAGGCTGAGCTCGATGAGGCCGGTGTCATTGTAGGGCATGTGGCAGAAACGGTGAGAACCGGTCAGGATGTTGCCGTTCTTAAGACGCTTGATGTCAAACATGGTGTTGACAGTCAGGAGCCAGCGGATGTTGCCTTCGAAGTCATAGCCCATGGGGAGGTTCTTGCCGGCGGGGGACAGGAACATCCAGTTGGTGCCGAAGTAGTCGAAGGAAGTCATGATGTTGCGGCAGCGGCAGACATCGGCCGGCAGTTCCTGGCCGCGGATGAGGAAGTCCCTGGACTCACCGGTGGAGAGGGCCACGGTCACCTTCGTGTCCATGCCTTCGTAGAGGCCGAGGACCGGGATGGCATGCTCGGTTTCATTCTTCTCGAAGGTCTTCACGATGTTGTGGCGCTCGAACTTCTTGCCGTGCACGGTCAGCGTGACGCTGCAGGGCTTATCGGTCATGAAGAGGATAAGAGCGCAGAGGGGGTTGATGAAGTAGGGATTGACCAGAACCGTGGCGTTCTCAAGGGAGGGCTTATCCTTCCGGAACTTCTCGAGGAAGCTCTTTTCGGCCTTGTTCTGGGAGGTAATGAGGCTTTCCTCTCTGACGTAGGTGACGGCGTTTACCATGGGTTTTCTCCTTGCAGGCGTAAGGACGCCTACTTTACGATTTTCTCGATTTCCTTGACGATGACGGGCTTCTGCTTGAGACCTTCGAGACGGCTGACTTCCTTGCCGTCAACCATAAAGAGCAGCGTGGGGAAGCCCTTCACGCCGCAGCGGTCCTTGAGTTCCTTGTTTTCGTTGAATTCAATCTGGTAGATGCGCAGATCCGGCATGCTCTTCTCGATGTCCTTGAGGACGAAGGCGAGCATTTTGCACGGGCCGCAGGTCTTGGAATAAAATTCCACGAGCATGGGGCCCTTTTTGTCCAGTGCATCGTATCCGGCGGTGTCAACTTCAGTGATCATAATGTTCTCCTCGGGGGCCGGATGCCCCGGCCCGTGTCTGGTTTGTTCTTCTAAAAAACTAGCGGCGCGCTTCCACGTACTTTGCGGCGGAGTTGCCGGCGATGGCGCCATCGCCGCAGGCCGTAGCGACCTGGCGCAGGAATTTCACGATGATGTCGCCGGCGGCGAAGATGCCGGGGCGTGAGGTGGCCATGAACTGATCGGTCTTGATGCAGCCGGAGCGGTCGAGGATGCCGAGATCCTTGCAGAAGCCGGCCGTAGGCTCGAGGCCGATGTACTCGAACACGCCGTCGCAGTTTACGGTGCGCTCTGTGGCGTCTTCCTTGGTGGACTTGAAGCGCACGCCGGTGAGTTTGTCGTCGCCCAGGAACTCAAGCACGTCCTGGTAGGGGTAGATCGTCACATTGGGCAGGGCGCGCAGCTTGTCGCAGACCTTGGGATCGGCGGTGAGGTCGAACATGGTCACGATGGTGAGCTTCTTTACGATGCCGGCGAGGTAGAGGGATTCCTCGACAGCGGAGTTGCCGCCGCCGATGACCACGACGTCCTTGCCGGGATACTGGGCGCCGTCACAGATGGCGCACCAGCTGATGCCGTTGCCCGTGAATTTGTCCTCGCCGGGGATGTGCAGCTTGCGCGGACGGGTGCCGGTGGCGATGATGACGGCGGTGCATTCGTAGACTTCATCGTCTTCCTCGCAGTGCACGCGCTTGACGTCACCAAGGTCCTCGATGCGGTTGACGGTCTTGTAGTCAAACTCCGCGCCGGTCTGCTGGGCCTGCTCGAACATCTTGATGGCGAGTTCCGCGCCATTGATGACGCCGGTGCCGGCATAGTTGGCGATCTCGTTGGTGTTGACGATATTGCCGCCGGGGGCAAGCTTGTCGAGCATAATGGTCTTCATGTTCGCGCGCACGGCGTAAATGGCCGCAGTCAGGCCGGCGGGGCCGGCACCCACAATCACAACATCGTACTTTTTCATAATATGTCTCCCGGCGGAGCAACCTTCCGCCTGTGAATTTTTTACTGCATGTGACGCAGATCCGGAATTCCATGGCTGTTCCGGAACGCCTTTCTTCTTTTTGTCCTTATAGAAAAACGCGTATATTCAAACCCTAGCCATAACTAGGTTGGCGTGAAAAAAGTGACAAAACCTGAAAAAGAGCCGGGGAGAGAGCGGAGAAAAAACACAAAATCCCAGCCTGGGCCGGGGGCTGTGAAAAAAAAAGCGTGCGGGGAGGCGCTTTACCGGGAGCGGGAACTGCGTTTTTTGAGATAGGGTAGCTCTTCCTCCCTCTGGACGATGCGCAGGAGGCGCTCTTTATCGAGCACAGCGCGCCTGCGTCCTTCCCTGGACAGAATACCGTTGTCGTAAAGGGCGCCGAAAATTTTGGTGACAGTGATGACGTGCACGCCGAGATGCGCCGCGATTTCGTCGTAGTTCAGATAGGCTGGCAGGAGATAGGGTTCTTCTTCCGGGCAGGCCTCGAGAAGCATGTAGCAGACGCGGCAGGGCACGGGCAGCGAAGCGATGACCATGGAGTGGTTCAGCATGTCCGCGAGATTGACCACCGCGGCCCGCAGAACCACGGAGAGGACTTCCCTGTCCCTGGTTATTTCGGAGAGAAAAGCGTTCGCTGGAAGTTCGATGACCGAGCAGTCTGTTTTGGCCATAAAGCCCGAGAAAGATCTCGAGGCGCGGACATCGACGAGCCTGTTCATACGATAATAGCGGCCGAGCACGGGGACGAATCCGAAAAGCATATTCCTGTGGAAGTAGAGGAAGGAATACTGCGAGCCCGACTCATTGACGCAGGTCAGGGCGCAGATGCCCCCGAGCAGCCAGTAGGCTTCCTTTCCGCTTAAGAGGGTTCCCTTGGGGACGGTACGCACAGTGCCGAAGCGTCTGAGCAGCCTGGCCGTTTCTTCGCCGCTGATATTTTCCATCCGCTCTCCTTTTCCTCTTTTGTATAGTATTATGCTTCGTTTGTCACAGGGCGGAGCATCGCGCCATCCGCATGGCAGGAATCCCGGAGATTCGTTCCGGCAGATCCCCGGAATGGAAGATCTCCCGGAAGGCAGGGGAACGCCGGGAAAAACACGGAGGAAAAGAAAGAAATCACACGGGGAAAGCGCCTTTTCGTGGCACTGCCCTGAAAGATGGTGTATGTGGGAAAAAAACAGGTCTGTGCCTGCCCGTTATTCGGGCAAAGGGAGGCCGCCCGTCATGGATGAAACGTATCTGCGCGTCCGATCCGCCGGCAGTCAGGGCTCGTTCCTGACAAGGCAGTATCTTGAAGAGGTGCTGCCGCAGAGTTCCTTTTTCCGGCGCTTCCCTGTGCCGGATCTGGAAATATCCTCTCCGGAAGAGAGCCGGGGAGAAGGGCGCGCGCGTGCTGTTCTCCGTGCCCTCGGCTGTGAACCTGTTCCCCTGTCCCGGCAGGGGGGGAGGAAGGCCTCTTCGCTGTTATTCCCGGAAAGGACGCCGCTCCCGGGATGATCCTCTGCGTCAGTGATGACCGCAGGGAGTACGCCGGGCTGTGCCGGGCCGTGGACGCAGCTGCCATTCCGTCGTGGCCGTCAGGAGAGAGGCCCGGCTGGGCCGCGTGGACCAACGGGGACGTCTGGGTTCTCACATCCGGACTTCCCGGTGAGGGGACCGGCTTCTGCGGTGACAAGGACGTGAGCTTTGCGCTGAAGAGCATCCTGCACTGTCCCGATGCAGCCCTGCGGGAGCGCCTTCTGAAGTGTTTCGCCCTGTGCTTCGGCCGGGAAGGGATGACAGGTCTTCTCAGCCGTATGCACAAGGAATCGCTCGCTCTCGAGGAAAAGGTGGAGGCCGTCCTGACGGATCAGGCGCAGACAGCTCTCCGTCTCGTGGCGAGGGCTCTGTGGCGCGCGGCTGGTATGGACGGAAAAAACAGGGTGGAAAGACGGGAAAAACTGAAAGAGATTCACCGGGAGGCCATGGTCTTTGTCCTGCGCCTTACGGGCGCGCTCTTTGCCGCGGCGCGCGGCGTGTCCGGCCAGGCCTCCCTGCGGAAAAGTATGGAGACAGGAACGTTCCCCCCGCGTTCCGGCGCTCTTGTGCTGAGAATCTGCGACAGGCTGGCCCATGACTGCAGCGGTTCGCTTTTTGTGCGCAGGGCGCATCCCCTTCTGGAGCTCATCGCTTCTGACGACGGCCTCGCCAGGGACTGCCTCTCTCTTCTCACACGGGTCTCAGCCGGGAAAAGAACGCTGTCCGTGGACTGGGCAGGCATTCTCCCGCAGTTTCCGGGAGTGCTCTATGAGGCTTTTCTGAAAACGCGTCTCGTTCCGGACGGTGACGGGGGAGTGGATCTCTTCGAGGGACGCGGGCGGCGGAGGGCTGCCTGCGCCTTCTATACCCGTGACACCCTCATACGGCACCTCGTGCGCAGGACCATCGGCGAAAAGCTGAAAACCTCTGACGGGAAAAACGGCTTCGCTCTGCCATCTGTCCGCGTTCTGGATCCGGCCATGGGCTGCGGCCGTATGCTTCTCGCTTCCCTCTACTGCCTGCTGAGCTTCACGCACCGGAGGTACGAGGAGACGGACAGCGCCTGTGAAAGAGAGCCTTGGAATCTGAACCTTGAGACGCGCTTCGGCCGGCTTCTCGCTGAAAACTGCCTTTTCGGCGTGGATCTCGATCCCCTGGCCTGCGACATCGCCCGCATGACGCTCTGGATAAGGCTTTCCGGTCCGGTTCCCGGCTCCTTTCCGACTCCCCCATTCCTTGAGGGGAATCTCGTCTGCGGCAGCAGCATTGTGGGGCCCTATGAGGAACTGTCTGAGGGAAAAGCGTCCTCCCGTCCTGTTTCCCCGTCCATGAAACTCATGGCCGAGCCTTCGCGGAGCATATCCCGTCTGCGCGAAAAATTTGCCGGAAGCGTCATACCTGAGAGGCGGCGCGGACAGGCTGAAGATGATCTTGCCCTCTGCCGCAGTCTCGCGTCCGGATTTTTGGGGAAAGCGGAGACGGGCCATCACCGCGGGGAAGTGCGGTTTTCCGGAAAAGATGCCCCCCTCCGCGGCAGTTCTGGCGGCTCTGCGGGTGATGAGCGGGCAGCCATGGACGTCCTGCGTATGCGCGGGGAGTTCTTGCCCGTGCACTGGCGTACGGATTTCCCCGAAGCCGCGGCGCACGGCGGCTTTGACGTGATCATCGCCAACCCGCCCTGGGACGTGATTCTCCCGTACCGGGCCGAATTCTTCCGGGACTATATTCCGGACTACGGGCGCCTCGACACGCGGGAAGCCATGAAGGCGGAGAAAACGCTGCTTGCCCGTGATCCCGCCGTGCGGGGGATCTGGCAGGCCTACCGGAAGCGCGTCACCACGCTCAACGCCTATTTCCTGAAAACATACGCCTCGCTGCAGCCGCGCCGTGGTGACGGCACCTTCCTGCGCGGGCACAACAATATCTATAAGGTTTTCCTCGAGAAGATTTATCTCCTTCTCGCAAAGGACGGCCTCTGCGGCATCATCGTGCCCGACAATCTCAATATCGACAGCGCCTGCACCGGTCTGCGCCGCCTTCTTCTGCAGAAGACGACCATCCGGGAGCTTGTGACTTTCGTGAACAGACGCAAACTTTTCGATATCCACGGTCAGTACAAGTTCGATGTCCTGACTTTCATGAAACGCAGGCCGTCTCCCGACGCCGCGTTTGACGCCGGATTTTCCTGGTACGACCCGGTCTGGCTGGATGGACGGCCCTCGGCCGCGCATATGGCGGAACGTCCCCTCAACGCCGGACGCTATCACCGCCGCTTCCGCTATCCCGTCGCAGCCATTTTCAGGAACGATCCGGATACGTTCACCATCTGGGAGTTCGGCTCAGCCGGCGGGATGAATGTGCTCGGGAAACTGAAGTCCTTTCCCGGCATCGGAGATCCGGAGGAAGAACTGCATATCCTCACATCCACCGAGTTCAACATGACGACGGACTCCGATCTCTTCCGGAAGGGAGGGAACGGCTGGCCGCTTTTCCAGGGGCGTACCATTCATCATTATAACGCCAGCTTCGGTCCGGTGGAACGCAGGGTGGATCCTGTGGAGGGAGAGAAAAGGCTTGCCCGGCGTCGCCGCTCTTCGCCGGACGAACTCCCGGACAGAAACTACCGGCTCGCCTGGCGCGTCATTGCCCAGGCCACGGACAGCCGCAGCCTCATCGGCACTGTCATCCCGCCGAAGGTCTTCTGCGGCAACGCCCTCAACGCGGCGGAAATCATATATAAGGGGAAGATGGTATCGGATCCGGAACTTCTCTCCGGTTTGAACGTTATCCTCTCCTCCCTGTGCGCCGACTTTTACGTGCGCCTGCGTTCGGCCAAGAACGTCAGCGCTTTCATCGTCAGATCCGTTCCCGTCCCGCGGGATATACCGGCCATCAGGAAACTCGGCCGCCTCGCCCTTCCTCTTTACCTCGGTGCAGCGTTTGCGGCTTTCCGCGGCAGCGTGCCGGAAATGCCGGATCCGGAGGAAAGGATTCGGCGTATTGCTCTCCTCGATGCCATGACGGCGCGCCTTTACGGACTCGGTTCTGAGGAATACGGCCTGGTGCTGGATTCGTTCCCGCTGCTCGGTGAGGTGGTGAAACGTCTGTACAGGGAAGCTTTCGGGAGAGAAGAGGAAAATGGTTTCTGATTCGGAGCCACACTTGGGGCAGGATCTGCCCTTTCTCCCCTCACTGATCTGATTTCAGACAAAATTTCGATGGCTTGCCGTCACCGCGGACCTGAAACCCCTGTTTCGTTTTCGTTCAGTGTGTCGGGATCGCCAAAAAATCTGGCCGATGTCATCTGCCTGTACGAATAACCCTGGTACTTGCGGAATTTACAGGACTCCTGATCGTACTGAGGATTTCATTTGTCCGGGATTCCGCAGCCTGATGAATTTTTCTCTTTTTGTTTCTTCCGTTGCGGCAGGCTCTCCTTCCTGCATGGCCCCGTCCTTATCAGCGAAAATACGGAGAGAAATTCCCCTGTCATTGGTAAGATTTGAGTGTGATTAGCACTTGCGGGAGCTTACAACCGCTTCTCTTTTATTATAATAAAAATTATCAATGGTACCAGCGTAACTTTTCTTTGCGGCCAAAGGAAAAATTGGAGGGGGCATGCAGAGCAGGAGCGGGAATTTCCCCAAATCTTCAGAGATGGATTGTCTGAATATGCCGCCTTCTGCCCCAATACTGTTGGAAGCGCTGAGGGGTATGGGATATTCTCCCGGCGCTGCAATTGCGGATATCATTGATAACAGCATCGCCGCCGGTGCCGGGAACGTACATATCAATTTTACGTGGAACGGAGAGGACAGCTGGGTAAGCATCCTGGATGACGGATGCGGTATGTCTTCAGAAACGCTTTGTAACGCGATGAAGCTGGGATGCATCCCAGTGGGGGCTGAGAGGAAGACTTCTGATCTCGGAAGGTTTGGTCTGGGACTCAAAACTTCTTCTTTGTCCCAGTGCAGAAGACTGACTGTTGCCTCTGTCAGGAACGGAGAATTCAGCTGTCTTCGCTGGGATCTTGATTTGCTCGCGCAATCCGGCGATGAGTGGCTTCTGATGCGGGGCCCCGCCCAGGGGTCAGGGGAGCGGCTGAATCCTCTTTGCCAGCTTTCCCATGGGACACTTGTCCTCTGGGAGCTGCCTGATCGCCTTTTCCCGAAGCCCGACGAAAATATTTTCTTTGACGTTATCGATGAGATTGAAGACCACCTCGCTGTCACCTTCCATGTGTATATCTCAGAAAAACATTTGAGAATATTCATTAATGGCCGCCGTGTAAAACCACGGGATCCCTTTATGTTACGCCATGAAGGAACACTGCTCCTTCCAAAAGCCTATCTGGGGCCGGCCACCACCGTCCAGGGCGTTATTCTTCCGTTACCCGGTACCCTTACCAGGGACGAATACAGAGTTAATGGCCGTCCCAGGGGATGGACTGCGTCCCAGGGGTTTTATCTGTACAGAAATGATCGGCTTGTCCTTGCCGGCAGCTGGCTGAAGCTGCCTGGTCTGGATCGTGACCCGTTCTGCAACCTTGCCCGCATACGCGTCGATATCCCGAATTCTACGGACTCTGAGTGGAAAATTGATATCAGAAAGTCCACGGCCAGACCTCCGGCAGACATACGGGATGAACTCGTACTCATTGCAAAGGACGTTCGTAAAAGGGCAAGAGCAATGCTCCTTGGCAGAAAAGCCATCCATTCTGATGAAAGAACACCGGATAACTATCAGCTCTGGCTCGGAACAGAGGATCAGGCTGGGGGATTTCGTATTAACACATCCCATCCTCTGATTGCCGAACTTTTTCAGGAAGCAGGCTCCCCTTTGGGGGGAAAGCTGCGCAGGCTTTTTAAAATTCTGGAACAGACAATCCCCGTAACGGAGGCAGCGTCCGCTGCTGCTCTCTCTCTGCCAGAAACGCAAACGAACAGCGGATCACAGGATACCGGTGCGCCGCCTGAAGCTATGAAACAGGCTATTGGGTACGCATTTAGAGCTTTTCTTGACAGAAAACTCACGGTAGAGCAGGTCAGGCGCCTCCTGTGCAATATGAGTGGTTTCAATAAATGGAAGGCATATATAGAAACGTTGGAGGCAGACACGAATGAGTGAATTCAGCGATAATGCTAAATTCATCCTGGCAACTACGCGTAACAAACTTCTGCTGCGGCAGAAACAGGAAGGTATGGTTAATCCGGAAATCATCAGAGAAGAGTTGGGAAAGATATCTTCCCTATTTCCGGAACAGAAGGCAGATACCGATGTCGATGCCTGTTACAGTGAACTTTTACGCCAGTTTAGTGTTACTTCCACGCCTTCGGCAGTTCTGAAGGATACCAAAGAGCACGTAGCATGGTTGACAGAGGAGAGGAAGAAAGACTGGCGTTACTGGCCCAGGCATCTTGCATGGCTTGAAAAGGAGGCAGAGCTGGCTGTTAATGACATTGAAGAGATAGATGAGAGTACGGATACCATTCTCGGTCTTCTGGAAGACCCAGAGAGAAAGGGAGCGTGGGATCGCCGCGGACTTGTGGTCGGCAGTATTCAGTCCGGCAAAACGGAGAATTATGCCGCTCTTATCTGCAAAGCAGCGGATGCAGGCTATAAAGTCATCATTGTGCTGGCTGGCCTCTACAACAGTCTGCGTTCGCAGACGCAGATCCGCCTCGAGAAAGCTTTCTTAGGTTTTACCACCAATGAAAATAACCCGAAAGGACTGGTGGGCGTCGGTCTGTATGATCAGGATTTTTCTATCACGCCTAACTGTGGGACGAATCAAAAAGAGAAGGGGGATTTTAGCAGGAGGGCAATGGTGAATTTCAGCATTACCCCTGAAAGCAGACCATGGCTTTTTGTTGTCAAGAAAAATAAATATGTACTTGAAAATATCGTAAAATGGTTAAAAGGTATCACAAATTCAACAGGAAAAGATAAAAAAATAAATTTAGATTTTCCATTATTGTTAATTGATGATGAGTCAGATAATGCCAGTGTTGATACAGAAGAAGGTTCTGTTGTTGGAGATATAGCAAACGAAGACCATAATCCTAAAACAATTAACAGACTTATCAGAACAATTTTAAAATATTTCAATAAAAAAGCCTATGTAGGATATACGGCTACTCCTTTTGCAAACATATTTATTCACGATTTGGCTCATACAACAGATGAAGGACAGGACCTTTATCCATCTTCGTTCATCATTAATCTTGGAATATCTTCTGAATATATAGGTCCAGAAAAAGTATTCGGTAATGATGCCTATTGTAACGAAACTATAAGATGTGTTACTGATTCTGCTGACTGGCTTCCAAGCAAGCAGAATGTCGATTCTTTTTTGCTATCCAACAGCCTGCCGGAGAGTCTGCAGGAAGCCATTCAGGCTTTCATCCTGTGCTGTGCCGCACGCTGCTGCAGAGGAGATGGAACGAAACACTGTTCCATGCTCGTTCACGTCACCCGGATCAATAACCTGCAATCGCAAGTTTATGAGCAAATCAGGAAATATCTCAAGGATATCCAGCGCCGTATAAACCGTCGGATAAATGATCAGCCTATCCGTGATTCTCTCCGCAGTCTCTGGGAGTCTGACTTTCAGAGCAGCATGAAGTGGTTCAGAGATAACAGTCCTGAAGATGCGGGGAGGTATGTTTCGTGGGAAGAGATTCTTCCAGTACTGCGTAATGTCGTTATGGATATAACGGTTTCCTGCGTCAATGGGCGGGCCAAGGATGCGCTCGATTATGAGAACCACAGGGAAACCGGGTACAAAGTTATAGCGGTAGGAGGGAATAAACTTTCCCGAGGGCTTACCCTTGAAGGGCTTTCAGTCAGTTATTTTATCCGCCCTTCAAAAATGTATGACACTCTCATGCAAATGGGGCGATGGTTCGGCTATCATAGTGGGTATGCGGACTTGTGCAGGCTTTATACGACCTTGGGTCTCTGTCAGAGTTACAGGTATATCACGGAAGCCACTGCCGAACTTCGGGAAGAGTTTGAAGTCATGTCGGCAATGGGGGAGACCCCCAAAAGTTTTGGGCTGAAAGTCCGGACCCATCCAGCGCTCCTTGTTACATCTCCTATGAAAATGAGGACGGCACATGATATCCGTGTGTCTTTCAGCGGGACTGCGCCGGAAACGGTTACTTTTCTTCCAGAAGAAAATGCCAGAAAGGATAACCTCAGATGTGTATCTGACTTTCTCCGCTCGCTCGGCACACCTTCAGAGATTAATCCGTCCCGTACGACTGGAAAATTATCCAGCAGATCATGGAAAGGCTTTCTGTGGCATAATGTTTTTTCCAGACAGATTATGGATTGGCTTGAAAACTACCATTCTCCTGCTGAAGCCTATCGCACGAATCCGGCGCACCTTGTGGAATTTATCAGAGAGATGAATAAGGTATCTGAGCTGACCACATGGGATGTCTATTTAAACAATTCCGGTAGGATAAAGGATAACATATGGAAGGTTTCAGACGATATTGAAGTGGTACGTCCCCTGCGCCAGTGGGAAAATGCATCAGAAAGATATAATATTAAACGTCTGCTGGGCGCTAATGAAGAGGAAATGCTTCTCGATGGGGAGGCGTGGGAAGAGGCTTTGGAAATGACACAGATAACTTACAGAGCCAGGGGGCAGCACAGTAAAGTGCCCCAGTATCCAAGCGGCTATGCCATCAGAGCAGTCTGCGGTTTGGGCAGCCGGAGTTTTGAGCCAAGGCCGGACCGCGGAATGCTAATCCTGTACATTTTTGATGTTTGCAGTGATAAAGAAATTATGACCAAAGATTTACCTCTGGTAGGCTTTACACTGAGTCTTCCTGAAAGCCATAAAGGCAGAGTTGTGACCTATAAAGCCACCAGTATTTTTTGGAGAGATTACGATGGTTCGTGACGCAGTTCAGGAAAGGTCAGACCAAGAAATTCTCAATGTAATATTCATAATTGAACGATAGGATAACTTTACAATATGTTGCAAAAGTGTTATTATTCTTACTAATGAATATGTAAAAATTGCTATAATATCATTGCGTACTGGAGAGGCTTTCGTTTTGGCAGAAACGTGCAGAATTTCTCTGTACTTATGAAATATCACAAAACTGCCGGGCCAGTGCCCATCGGTCAGTTCCAGCTCAGTTACCAAGGACTGCTACCATGAACGATCTCGGGGAAAATCTGCAGGAATATCTTGAATACCTTCAGGTTGAAATAAAAGAAAAGATGGACAATAGGAACATTATGGAGGAGTCCTATGCCTATCCGGAAACAACTTTTACAAGGATAGCGCTAGATCTTCTGCAGGAACATGATCTGACTGGTGAAGCAGTGCTTGTGCAGTATCACAGCAGAATTGGTAGCGGTTTTGTTAAAGTGGATGGGTATTTTCTCGACGAAGACGATACATGTCTGGACTTGTTTATAACGAATTATATTTCAGCAGCAGAAGTGCAGTCGATCGGTGTTACACAGATTAAAAAATTGTTACAGGAATGCATTCGTTTCCTTGAGGGGTGCGCTCACAGCGGACTTGAAAAGAAAATTCCGGATATCAATAATGCCAGAGAACTGGCTGATACTATTCATGATAAATACCAGCAATTGGAACAATTAAGGATATTCGTTCTGACTGATGCTGTTTATACTGACCGTAAAGCTTCCTACGATCCGCTTCTCTTCGATAATAAGATTGTCAATTTTGAAATTATTGATCTCCGGCGGCTCAGCCGCATGGATCATGAGGGCAATGCGGCTGAGCCAGTGAACGCAGATTGCGCGGATCTCTGCGGCTCACCGCTCCCGTTTATATCTGTGTCCGGCAGTGAGTGCAGTTATGAGTGTCTGCTGACAAGTATTCCGGGAAATATGCTTTTACAGATGTACGCCAAGCACGGCGTGCGTCTTCTGGAAGCGAACGTTCGTTCTTTTCTTGGAGCGACCGTTAAGGTGAACGGGGGAATCAGAGACACACTGATAAAAGAACCTGATATGTTTCTGGCCTATAATAACGGTCTCGTTATGCTTGCTGACGGAATTGAGACTGAGAAAAGGGAAGATGGGCTGGAAGGAATTAAAAAGCTTGAAAATGTACAGATTGTCAACGGCGGCCAGACGACAGCATCTATCTTTTTCACCGAAAGGAAAAGACACGATATTGCTCTTGAACGTATACAGATTGCCGCAAAAATCATTATTCTTAAGGACGTTCAGGGGGACGCCCGACAGAATATAATCGCTAACATCTCAAAGTACGCAAACAGTCAGAACAGCATCAAAGCGTCAGATCTCTCGTCAAACAATAAATACCATATCGCCCTCGAAAATGTGTCTAAAACGGTTTATACTCCTGACGGGAAAGGGCTTTGGTTTTACGAAAGGGCATCCGGAGCTTATAAGACTATGCTGGCCAGATTTGCGGGAACCGCCCAGCAAAAGCGGCTTAAAACGATTATCCCGACATACAGAAAACTGACCAAGACGGATGTGGCGAAGTTTATCAACGCATGGAACGAACTTCCGCACATCGTATCACTCGGGGCACAGAAGAATTACGCTGCCTATATAGATGAACTGACGGCTAAGGAGCAGGCTGGTACCTATACGGAACCGGATGCAGACCAGTGGAAAAGAATTGTTGCTCTTGCCATTCTCTATAAGAGTTTATTTTCCATTTCAAAAAAGAAGTTTAAAGCCTTTCAGGGAATCATCACCACATACACAATTTCATCTTTCGCGTACAACTACAGAGATTCTGTGGATCTCATGGAAATTTGGAAGCAACAGAAACTTCCTTTTGGCCTAACTGAGATGCTCACCAAGTGGGCAGAAAAAATTGAGCAGGCACTGTACAGTTCAGCTCAGGGGCGTATGCTTTCCGAATGGGCAAAGAAGGAAGCCTGCTGGGATGCTGTCCGGAACTTTTCTGTTTCCATGACCCGGAGTTTGTTGGAACAAAAGAATGATGAGTTTACGGGGGATTCCATCAGCGAGAGCAGAACCGTGGAAAATCAGGCATAGCATCGGAGTTGGCAATGCTCCGAAAAAACTTGAAGTAAAAAAAAGGTAGGGCTATAAAGGAAAAAATTTTACGTATAAGAATACCAGGAGTCATCATGTCCAGGCGGGTTAATTTCCTTCTTGATGATGCAACTTATGAAGCTTTGATTAAGCTTTCGAAAGAAAACCATGAGAACTCTCAGAGGACTGTCATTAGGGCGATTAGGGAGTTGTACCAGAAGGAGAAGCGCAAGAGGGATGAGACTCTGCCATGTAAGTTTACTTTTGTCGATCTGTTCGCCGGAATCGGTGGAATGCGGATTGCATATGAACATGCTGCAGGAAGGTGCGTTTATTCGAATGAGTGGAATACGTACAGTCAGGATACCTATTTTGCCAATTTCAGAGAGCAGCCTGATGGAGATATCACGAAAGTAGACGCCAGAACGATTCCGGATCACGATATCCTTGTTGCCGGTTTCCCATGTCAGCCATTTTCCATTGCTGGGGTATCAAAGAAGCAGAGTCTCGGAAGAAAGACCGGTTTTGAGGATAAAACGCAGGGAACGCTCTTTTTTGATGTCTGCCGTATTTTAAAGGCTAAAAGACCCAAGGCTTTTATGTTGGAGAATGTAAAAAATCTTAAAAGCCATGACAGGGGCAAAACGTTCAAAATAATTATGGAATCTCTGGATGAGTTAGACTATCAGGTTTTCTATTCAATTCTGGATGGGCAGAATTTTGTTCCTCAGCATAGGGAAAGGATTCTTATTGTGGGATTTGATCGAAAAAGGTATGGGGGGAATATAGCTTTTTCTTTTGATATATCTCCAAAACGTCCCAAGCCGTTAATGAAGGATATTCTTGAATCAGATCCGGATAAAAAATATACACTGTCTGATAAGTTATGGAATTATCTCCAGAATTATGCGGCAAAGCATAAGGCTGCTGGAAACGGATTTGGGTATGGAATTGCCGCTCCTGATGGTATTTCAAGGACTTTAAGTGCACGATATTATAAAGACGGTTCAGAAGTACTTATTGCCCAGGAGGGGAAAAACCCCAGAAAACTAACTCCCCGGGAGTGTGCAAGGCTGCAGGGATTTCCAGACTGGTTTAAAATTGTCGTATCTGATACACAGGCTTATAAACAGTTTGGTAATTCAGTGGTTGTGCCTCTCATGGAGAATGTGGCTGAACTGATTGTATCCAAGATGGAGGAGCTTGAAAAGAAGATCGGCCACGATGGAGAGAAAAATGATGTCTGAAAATTGCATCAAGCAGGAAGCACTAGAATCTTTTCACCCGGGAGCCTGCTCACTCTGTAATTTCTCTTGAGTGCAAAAGACAATGATGGGACGGATAGCCCCGGTCGGATACGTTTTTCTACCCTATTTGTTTTCCTGAAGAAGTGTTTTCCGGAACCGAACTACGGATTGCAGTCCAGCAGAGAACTATATATCCGTCTGGAACTCCTATCGAAGGAACTGGTATATAACTGACTGATAGGAACGATAAAATGACTGAAACGGATACAGCACAAAAGGCTATTGATGCTGTTTTGAGAGGATCCCTAGCATTTTGTAAATTCCTGAGTGCAAATGACACTGGTAAAACGGGTGGACACCAGTCTGGTATATATATACCAAAAATATCAGCATCTATTATCTTTGATGAATTTGGGAAAAAAGGAACAAATAAGGAACGATGGGTTCAGATTGAATGGCAGGGAGGGGTAATTACGACAAACGCCCGTTTTATTTATTACGGACGTGGAACAAGGGATGAATATCGTATAACCAGTTTTGGCAGAATGCTTCCCTTTCTCCGGCCGGAATATACCGGTGCGCTGTTTATTCTCGTAAAAAAAAGTTGGGATGACTATGAAGGGTATGTCATGAATAGAGATAGAGAAATCCAGCAGTTTCTCGATTTTTTTTCCCTTACACCAGCCCAGACAAATAAACTAATTTGTGCTGACGGGGACAGGGGAGATCTATGTAATGAAACAGAATTAAACAGACTTATCGGCAAACTGGGAGATGAGACTCTCTCACTTGAAGAAATAGTTTCTGAAAATCAGCTCTCCCGGGGCACAGTACGGAGATGAACTACATGTCTGGCCAGGGCTCAATTTAAAGGGAACGCTGTTCGTATCCAGTGTGAAAGAACTCAAGGGAACGGCTATATAACTGATAAGGGGAAAAAATGACTGAAAGAGATATAGCACAAAAAGCCATTGATGCTGTCCTGAGAGGAACTCTTGCATTTTGTAAATTCCTGAGTGCAAATGACACTGGTGAAACAGGTGGACATCAGTCCGGTATATATATACCAAAAACATCAGTAGCCATTATTTTTGATGAACAGGGGGAGAAAGGAGCCAATAAAGATCGGTGGGCTAAAATTGAATGGCAGGGAAGGGAAATTACGACAGACGTCCGTTTTATTTATTACGGACGTGGAACAAGGGATGAATATCGTATAACCAATTTCGGCAGGGGCTTTCCTTTTCTCCGACCGGAATATACCGGTGCGCTGTTTGTTCTCGTAAAAGAGAGCCCGGATGACTATGAAGGGTATGTCCTGAATAGTGATGAGGAAATTCAGCAGTTTCTCGATTCCTTTTCTCTTACACCAGCCCAGACGAACAGGCTGATCAATACTGAACGCTCCGGGCACAGTAAGTTAAAGGATAGTGAAGTCGAAAGATTCATTGGAAGCCTGAAAGGTGAATTTCCTTCTTCCGATGTTCTGGCTAAGGCAAGCCATCAGCTTGTGTACCGCAGCCTGCCTGCAAAGAATCTCCTCATCTCTGATCCTGACAGGTTTTTGCTGGAATGGACAGAAGAGGAGTTCGTACTGTTTCAGGCGATTGAGGACACCTTTTATGGAGAAAGAGTAAGGAAAGGATTTGCTTCTGTCGGGGAATTTGTTGTACTTGCGAACAAAATTCTGAACCGCAGAAAGAGCAGAGCTGGCAAAAGCCTCGAACATCACCTTGCCGCAATATTTGACGGAAATGAGATCAGGTATACGGCTCAGGCAACCACGGAAGGGAACAAAAAACCCGATTTTCTTTTTCCCTCTGAGGAAGATTACCACAACCTGCTTTTTCCGGTGGAGAAACTCTGTTCCCTCGCTGCAAAAACGACCTGCAAGGACAGATGGCGTCAGATTCTGAATGAAGGCAACAGATTCAGAGACAGATACAAATACCTCTGTACTCTGCAGCAGGGGATTTCAGTTGCCCAGATGGACGAAATGGAGGCCGAGAAGGTTATCCTTGTAGTGCCCAGGCCTTATATTCCTGCCTATCCGAAGGAACGCAGGAACCGTATCTGGACCATAGCAAGGTTTATCAGCTTTGTTCGTGAAATGGAGGGGGTCTGATGGCTGATGTCAAAACACCTGAGGCCAGAAGCAGGAATATGGCTGCTATACGCAGCCGGGATACCCGGCCGGAGCTTGTTCTTCGCAAGAAACTGTGGAGCATGGGCTTCCGCTACCGCAAAAATCTCAGCACGCTGACTGGCAAGCCGGACATTGTTCTGACAAAGTACAGAATCTGTATTTTCGTTGACAGTGAATTCTTTCATGGCAAGGGGTTTTATTCCGGCTATGAAAGCAGAAAATATCCGAGTCTCAGAGAGCAGCTTCTGCATTCAGACAGACCGGATTTCTGGCTTAAAAAAATCAAGGGGAACATGGAACGGGATGCGAAAACCGATGCCGAGCTGGCCGGGCTGGGGTGGAAAGTCCTCCGTTTCTGGAGCAGGGATGTGCTGAAAAAAACCGAACAGTGTCTTAAGATAATAGAAGAAAGCGTTGAAGAGTCGAAATCCGACACCGCCAGGCATAAGGCAGATTAAACTGCCTCAGCAGGATATTCAGGATCCGCTCGGTCTGGCGGGTAAAAATATCGGACTGCAGCAGGAAAAACCCTTTTGTGGTGCCTCTAAAAATTAGAAGCGTTTCTTTAAGATTTTTCCGCCCCTATCGGGTGTGGTTATATTTTTCATGTTTTACTTCAAAAAATCAGGTCATGAACACATACACTGAGAGCACCCGCCGCAATATCCTGTTCGCCGTCATGCTGGCTTCCTTTCTCACGCCCTTTGCCGGGAGCGCGCTTTCAGCCGCTCTTCCTGACGTTGGACGTGCCTACGGCGCGGGACCTGACAGTCTGGCCTGGATTCTGCAGTCCTTTCTGCTCGGCTGCATCGTGTTCATGCTGCCCGTAGGCAAGGTGACGGAAAAGGCCGGCTGCCGGCTGGTCTTCATGGCCGGCATGGCCGTGTTTGTCATCTCGGCCCTCATCGCGCCCCTGCAGACGGAATACGCCGGCTTCCTGGCGTCACGGGCTCTGCAGGGGCTCGGCAGCGCCATGATCTTCGCCACCAACAATTCCATCCTGAGCCTGACTTTCCCGCCGGAAAAACGCGGTTTCGCCATGGGGTGGAACATCAGCATGGTGTTCCTCGGGAGTACGCTCGGTCCCTGCGTGGGCGGTCTGGCAAACTTCTACTTCGGGTGGAGGAGCATCTTCTGGATTTTCGCAGCAGTGGGCTCCCTCGCTCTGGCCTTTTCCGTTGTCTCCATGCGCGACCCCATGCGCCTGCCGCACACGGGGAAGGGTGCGGACTGGATTGGCATCGTGCTCTACGGGCTCAGCATGCTTCTCACCATGGGAGGCCTCGCTGAAATAAGCCGCTGTGACTGGGCGGTCTGGGCCTTCACGGGCGGGATTGTTCTTGCCGTTCTTCTTGTGGTCCTTGAACGCCGTGTGCCGGACGACAAGGCTGTTCTGCCGACGCGTCTTTTCTCCACAAACCGCATGTTCGCGGGCTCCATCCTGGCGGCTGTCATCAACTTCGCCGGTGTCTTCGCCGAGCTCTTCCTCGTGTCCCTGTATCTGCAGTCCGTTCTCGGGTTTTCGTCGAGGGAGACAGGGCTCATTCTGCTCCTGCATTCGCTGCCCATGTGCCTCCTCTCCCCGCTGATGGGATCGCTCTCCGATCGCGTCGGGTGTACCCGGCTCTGCTGTATCGGCATGTCGGTCATCACCCTGGGGATGGCGGCGGTCGGGGCGTGCGTGTTTTTCCGTCAGTTCTGGCCGCTCCTTCCGGCTCTCGCCGCAACGGGCGTAGGCAGCGCATTCTTCGGGGCACCCAACAATTCCGCGATTATGGGTTCCGTGAACAGGGAGCAGTATGGTATCGCGTCGGCCATGCTGGGTGCCGCGCGCCTTGTGGGGCAGTCCCTCTCCATGGCCCTGGCCGGCGTTGTCCTCACCATAAAGTGGCCCGGCCTCGCTCCGCGCGATCTGCTCGCCCTGGACATTATCATCGCTTTCGCTGTCATGACGGTCCTGACCGCCATCGGTATCTTCGCCTCGGCTCTGCGGCAGCCCGCGAAAGGCCCTGCGGCGTGACAGTGGATTGTTTTTGCGCCTTTTTGGGGATTTTTTTAAAGTAAAACTTTAAATTTATACCTGCTCCGGCACTCGACAGCAGAGACGGGATAGTGCATAATTACCAGTCTCTAAGATATATGCCGTTTTCAGGGGAGGGCTTTTCCCTTCCGCCACAGGCCGCGCGTTCCGCAGAGAGGGACTCCGGCAACTTCTACCTTCAGGTCAATCCCATGCAGTACGAACTTCCCACCATTGTCCTCGTGGGGCGCCCCAACGTGGGCAAGTCCACGCTTTTCAACAGGCTGATCCGCAGCAACCGCGCCATCACACACGATATGCCCGGCGTTACCCGCGACGCTCTTCAGGGTGTGGTGCGCAGAAAGGACAAGCCGGAATACGGGATCGTGGATACAGGGGGCGTGACGCTGGACGAACGCGCCGTTGTGCAGGACGGCCCCGCGGGCATCCGCGGCTTCGAGAAGGAAATTCTGGCCCAGGTGGATCGCTGCGTGAAGGACGCCATGGGGCTCGCCTTCGTCGTAGACGGCCAGTCGGGCATGCTGCCCGCGGACAAGTTCCTGGCCAATCACATCCGCAGGCTCGGCCTTCCCGTGCTCTGCGTCGTCAACAAAGTGGATGGCGCGGAACAGACCTATGAACGCACCGCCGAATTTCACGGCTTCGGGTTCCCCATCATCGCGGTCTCCGCTGAGCACGGACACAATCTCGACGAGCTCGCCGACGAGCTGGCCCGGCTCATTCCCAAGGATGCCTTCGGCGCCAGGCTCGGGCGTCCGGCCCTGCGGCTCGCGCTGCTCGGGCGTCCCAACGTTGGCAAGTCTTCCATCGTCAACGCGCTTGCCGGAGAGAGCCGGCAGATTGTCTCCGATGTGGCCGGTACCACCCGCGACAGCGTGGACGTGCGTTTTACCGTTGATGGCGAGGACTATGTCTTCGTGGATACGGCGGGCGTCAGGAAACGCGCCCGCATCACCGACACGGTAGAGAAGTATTCCGTGAACTCAGCCATCAAGTCCGCCGGCAAGGCCGACGTGACCCTGCTGACCCTTGATGCCAGCGAAGGCGTGGGCAGCCAGGACAAGCGTCTCATGGACATGCTGGACACCCGCAAAATCCCGTTCATCATTATCATCAATAAATCGGACCTCATCCATCCCTCGAGGATGAAGGACGTCGTCGAGGAAGCCAGGAAGATGCTGGGCTTCTGCAAGCATGTTCCGATACTGATTACCTCAGCCGCGCGCGGAACCGGGCTGGACCGCATTCTGCCCATCTGCCGGCGCCTGCAGGAGGAATGCGGCGTGCATGTGTCCACGGCAAAGCTCAACAGGGCCATGAAGGAATCCCTTGACGCCCATCAGCCGCCTCTCGTCAAGGGCGTCCGCGCCAAGTTCTTCTATCTGACCCAGGCTGAGGAGCAGCCGCCGACGTTCGTGTTTTTCGTGAGCGATGCCGATCGCGTACCGACCACCTACGCGCGCTACCTTGAAAACAGCCTGAGGCGCATCTTTGAGATTAAGTACGCGCCCATGCGCGTCAAGCTCCGCTCGAGCCACAAGAAGTAAGAGCTTCCCAAACAGGGCAAACATTCAGCGTCCGCCTTCCTGACCGGAAGACGGGCGTTTTTGCGTCTTTCACTGCCTTTTCTCCACGTCCCGGTTCATGGGGCGAAGCCTGTCTGGAACGTCCGGGCGGCAGAGGCCGCTTCTCCTGACACAGGGCTGCCTTTCCCCCTGGGGTTGCCTGATTGTGCCGGTCCCCTCCGCAGTGATTTTACCCTGGGCCGGCCGGTATATTTTTGGGCCGTGAGCCGTGGTTCCGGCTGTTCTGAAGATTTGCCGGAGGCGGAAATCTTTTCTGATCTTCTCTAAATCATGCATATTTCTCTCTCCTCTGGGACAAAAAAAAGTTTTTGTGAAAAAGATGTTCCCCTGAAGGATGCCAGGGGCATTCTTTTTTCGAACAGTCTGAGGTGAGAGCATGACAGAACGCGTGGATGTGGACAAATCCTGGAAACTCCTGAGGGGTGATATCGATGTGGCGATGGAGGGACATGAGGGGCCGATGGAAACGGCGGTGCCGGGTATGGTCTTCTATCGCTATACAAAACAGTATCCGAGCCATACCAGCTTTCTGCGTCCCCGCGTGGTCGTGGTTCCACAGGGAAAGAAGTATCTGCGCGTGGGTGACAAAGAATATATGTACGGCTCCAGGCTCTGCCTCGTGACCGGCATAGATATGCCCGTTGTAAGCTGTGTCGCGGAGGCCACGGAAGACAAACCGTACCTTGCGCTGAGCCTGGATATCGACGCAGTACTCATCGCCGACCTTTCCGCGAAGACGTCCTCCGTCGGCGGCGGCATGCGTTCCGTCTGCGGCGCACAGGTCACGGAAATATCCCCCGAGCTTCTTGATGCCTTTGTCCGCCTGGTGGAACTCACCCGCACCCCCGACGAGCTTCCCGTCATGAGTCAGATACTTGTGCGCGAGGTGCATTACCGGCTCCTGAAAAGTCCGTTCGGCCAGCTTCTGCGCTCCCTGAGCGCTTTCGGCTCTCCCGGGAGCCAGATTGCCCAGGCCGTGGGCTGGCTCAGGAAGAATTTCCGCAATCCGGTGACCATTGAGGAGCTTTCCCTGCTCTGCCACATGGCGCCGTCCACATTCCACCGTTACTTCAAGGAAGTGACGACGCTGAGCCCCCTGCAGTACCAGAAAAGGCTGCGGCTTGAGGAGGCCAGGAGGCTTCTTCTCAACGGGAGTTCCGTCACGGAATCCGCGTACGCAGTGGGGTACGAGAGCGTGACCCAGTTCAGCCGTGAGTACAAGCGGCTTTTCGGCGACTCGCCCAAAAACAGCGTCCTCAGACTGAACGGCATGGTCAGGGGAAAACAGGAAAAAAGCAAAAACTGAGCTGTCCGCCACGGACACGTGAGAGCCCGGCAGGCCGGAGATCCTGTTCCCCGGTCTGCCTTTTCAGTCTTTTCAGCAGATGCCGTTCAAATCGATGCCTCCGCTTTCAGTGATGACGTCATAGCTTTCCGCGCAGGAGGATGGCGTGAGGATTCTGACGCGTGAGGCCTGCGACCAGGCCGCCTGTTTCACCGCGTGCTCCGGAACCAGACCGGAACTGAGCAGGCCGGCGGCGGTGTCGCTGTCCGGGCTCATGTCCACAACGGGAACTCCGTCCGCGAGGCTCATGGACGCCGCAAGGCCAAGACTGTGGCAGAGGAGCATTGTCTGAACAGCGGCCTCCGGTCCTCCCGGCGAGAGCCGCAGCGTTCCATGCCCGGTATGGAACGCGCCGCAGCCCTCGATGAGCCCCGTGAGAAATTCGCGGCGATCATCCGTGCCGCGCCGGAAGACAAGGGCCGGAATATGGCGGCATTGTTCTTCCGGATCTGTAAAGAGGGCACGCAGGGCGCGGGCGCAGCGGGATCCCCCAAGTATGAAGCGGCCATCCCGGAAAGCGGGGCTGGCATCCGGGAGTCCCGGAACTTTTCCGTGTGCGCAGATCCATGTGATCCAGTCCAGCATGGGCGTGTACCTGGTCAGGGGGAGCACGGCGGCTCTGTTCCTGTCCGGCAGAAGGGAGACGGAGAGAAAGCCCAGGAGCCGCATGCGGCCTGTCAGCTCAGGCGTATCGCAGATGGCGTCCGGCCCGGGCGTGGGCTGGGAGAACGCGAGAGTGCCTGTGAAGCTCTTCCCCAGGGCCCTGAGGGGAACCCGCCTCCAGCCGTCCGTCAGGATTCGGCAGCCGGGGAAGGCGTCAAGCAGGCGGCCTTCGGAAAAAACGAGGCGGCGCATGCCGCCTGCCCCTGGCGTGCGGACAAGAGCCCGCACAGGGACAAAGCCGTTCTCGAGGGAATCGTAGGCGAGGAGCCCGTCTTTCCCGAAGCCGGTGATGAAGAGGCTGGAACCAAAGCGCCTCGGCCTGCGCGGGGAAGAAAGCAGCCGGAAAAGACGCGCCAGGGACAGGACGCTGAATCTGTGCCCAGATGGTGTCTTGATGAGAAAGGTGCCTGTCGTCCAGCCCGCCGCGCCAGAGGAGAAAGAAGCCTCTTTCCGGTCCGGAGCGGCTGACGCGGACAGGGCCGGGATTCGCCTGACAGCAGTCCGGCAGGAGGTGGAACTGGGTAAGCCGCCGGGGAGGAGCGGAAGGAAAGCGGGAGAGCCGCCGGAGAGAGTGCGCGTCATCATTCCTGCACCTCCACACCGTTGATGTCATACCCTTCGCCGTCCACGACGAATTCGTAGCTGTCGTCCTTTCCGGTCAGAGGGAGCGCCGCGGACGCTGAAAAACGGACCGTCCTCACTTCGTCCTGACCGGTGCCGTCCACCACCGCCATTTCCGCGGACTTACAGAGACGGAGAAACGCGGGCGATGGCGGGATTTCGAGAACCGTATGCGGGGCCGCCATGGAAAGGCGTGTATTGAGTCCGAGGCTCAGGCAGAGCATCTGGAGCCGGACAGCCAGCTCAGGGGATGAGAGGACAAGCCGCACAAGGCCGTTTTTTCTGTCCTGTTTTCCCTTCCGGTCGGCGATGCGGGCCAGAAAGAGAAGCCGGCTTTCCCTGCTCCTTCCGAAAAGACCGGCGCGTGTGCGTGAGGACGCCTTTCCGCCGTCACGCGGAAGAAATTCCGCGCCTGCCGGCTGCCTCCGGCTGAGGCGGGCGTGCCCCGCGTATCCGCAGCGCTTTTCCTGGGGCAGGACCACGTCCAGCATCCTCCCTCCGGCGAACGAAAGGTGTGCCCATCCGCCACTGTTCCGGCGGCGGTTCAGGAAGAGCAGGGGGAGAAATCCATCGGCTGAGGAGGAAAAGACGGCCACTCCCCTTTCCCGCAGATCAATCTGCTCTGTGTCCCCTGAGACGCGGCTTCCGAGCCGTTTTTTTAAAAGCCTGAACAGGGCCGCGGCCGGAAGGACAAAGGGCGTACGCGCGCTCAGGACCGGGATGAGGAAGGTGCCCGTTGACCATCCTGCGAATCCCGTGACACCGCAGCGCAGGGGAAAAGACTGCGCGCCTGCTTCGTTTTTCTGCGTGGAACTCACCAGGACAGTCTGCTTCATCGTGCTGGAACCTGTGGAAAATTTCATGCGGCTGAACCTCCGGCCCTGATTCCATTAAGAGAGGACTGAGGGCCTTTTTGAGGTGAAGGCGTAAACCGTCGGCGACGGCCTGCCAGAGAAGAGCCGGGGCGGGGGCTCCCCGGCAGCCAGTTTATTAAATCGTTCTCATAATAGAACGTTTTACAAATTGGGAAAAAACCGTTTCCCCGGAGTGGGGCAGGTACGGGGGGATATACCTTCGAAGGAGCCGGATTCCTGAAACTGGGGGAAAATGGCAGAGAAAAAGTTCCGTCTGCGCTTCCCGCAGTGAAAGCGGGGATTACATACTAATCACAAAAAAATTCGTCAATAATAATCTGAAAATTTTTTCATAAAAAATTCAGGATCCGGGAAAATCCGGGATTTCTGGCTCCAAAATTTCATTGCAATGCAAGTCAATCATGAGCATAAATTTTATGAATAACAATAAAAAAATATTTTTTTATATAATATTACATTGATTTTTACGTGTGCACATCACAATATTGCATGATTTATTTGTTTTATACATCGCTGACGGGCCCGGGAAAAGCTCTGATCCTGCCGCCCGCCGCGCCCGGACTGTCTTTCTCTCCCGGAGAGGAAAGGATTCGCGGGCTCCGGAAAGACTTTCTGCCAGCTCCTTCCGGTATGTCTCTGGCCCGGGGCTGTGGCGGGTGCCGTATGAAACGTGTATGGTGGCGCCACACCGGCAGAAACCGGCCGCGTTCCGCTCATCCCGGTTCGCGGGTTTGAGAGAATCAGGCAAAATTCAGAAAGGATAAGGGCTTTTTTCGCCCGTGCGGACAGAGTAGTTTTCCCACAGGCCGCTCAGGAAGGCACCGGGCCGGGGCGGAAGTTCAGGAGGCATTGCGATATGGACAGAATTCAGATGGCGAAGAGCAACATGGAAAAATTTTTCGGCAGGGGAGCCGCTCCTCTCGAAAAGACGGATCCCGAGTTTGCAGCTATCCGCGACAGGCTCATCTACGGGCAGATTGCCTCACGCGGCACGCTCGGCGACAGCCTGCGCATGCTGGTGACCCTGGTATCGCTGACGGCCGGCCAGAATCTTGATGGATTCAAGGAGCAGGTGAAAGCCGCCCTGAGAGCCGGACTTACGCCCATCGAGATTCGCGAGGCTCTGTATCACTGCGCCCCCTATGCCGGCCTTCCCCGCGCCGAGTCCGCCGTCCGTCTTGCGGATCAGGTTTTCCGCGCCTCGGGCGTTGATCTTCCGCTCCCCGATGCCGCCACGGTGACCGAGGAGACCCGCTTTAAGGATGGTCTCGCAGCCCAGAAGGCCATTTTCGGGGACTCCATTGACGAGATGCACAAAAACTGCGCGCCGGGGCAGAAGGATATCATGGTGGATTATCTTTCCTCCTACTGCTTCGGCGACTTCTACACGCGCCGCCACCTCGATCTGAAGACCCGGGAGCTTCTCACCTTCTCCATCATCGCCACACTCGGAGGCTGTGAGCCCCAGCTCAAAGCGCACACCCAGGGCTGCGCCAATATGGGCCTCACCAAACAGAATCTCGTGGATGCCATCGCCTGCCTTGTGCCTCTCATCGGATTTCCCCGGTCCCTGAACGCGCTCGGCTGTGTCAACGCTGTCCTCGCTGACTAGAAAAATTTTTCCGTCATGGCAGCTCGTTCCGATACTTTCGTCGATTCCCACGTCCTCTTCGACTTCGGCCGTTCGTCCCGCATCGGCCTTCCTGAAGCCGTTTTCTGCGAAGGGAAGCCTTTCTCTTCTCTCAAATCCCTGCTTTCGCGCTTCGGACGGGGATCCGGGCATCCCATTCTCTTCACGAGGCTTTCCCCTGACGTCTTTGGGAGCATGCCCGGGGAAATAAAGGAAGCCTATGACTACGATCCCCTGTCCCGCACGGCCTTCGGGGATACCATGCCGGAAAGAAAGCGCGGCAGCGTGGCCATTGTCTCGGCTGGCACGGCTGACGGCTTTGTCACCTTCGAGGCTGCCCGTACGCTGACCTATCTCGGCGTGCATAACGAGGTCTTTGAGGATTGCGGGGTGGCCGGTCTCTGGCGCCTCACGGAAAAGCTTCCCGCCATCAATGCCTGTGACTGCGTCATTGTGGTGGCCGGGCTGGACGCTGCGCTCCTCAGCGTGGTCGGAGGCCTCATCTCAAAACCGCTTTTCGGAGTGCCCACGTCTGTGGGCTACGGCGCCGCGGAGGGCGGAAAAGCCGCGCTCGCCAGCATGCTCGCGAGCTGCGCTCCCGGCGCCTGCGTGCTCAACATCGATAACGGCTACGGCGCCGCCTGCGCCGCGGCAAGGGTGATACATGTCATTGAACACAACAACTGACGCTCTCAGAACAGGTACTGTCCTTACGGTGCGCGCGTATTCCGGCATAGCCGGAGATATGATGCTCTCCGGTCTTATCCGGATGACCGGCATCGGCGGGGAAGGTCTGCAGAAACGTCTCGCCGCCATCATGCCCGATCTTTTGGGCAGCGCGGTCCTGGAGCCCGCCTCTGTGCAGCATATCGCGGGCTGGCGCCTCAGGGTCAGCCTGCCGCACCAGCACGAACACCGCACGCTTGCTGACTGTGAGAAGATCATCGCCGCTTCCGGCATGGACACGGGCGCAAAGGAGACGGCGCTGGCCGCGTTCCGCCTTGTCGCCGGAGCGGAGGGCAGGGTGCACGGCGCAAAGCCTGAAGAAGTTCATTTCCATGAAGTCGGTGCCCTCGACAGCATCCTCGATATCTGCCTCGCCTCCCAGCTTTTCCACGAGCTCAATCCCGGCCGGTTTGTTGTGAGTCCCCTGCCTGTGTGCGACGGCAGCATCGCCTGCGCCCACGGTGTCATCCCCTGTCCCGCTCCGGCTGTCACCGAGCTCCTTGAGGGCATACCCGTGCGGCCGTTCTCCGGGGAGGGGGAAACGGTGACACCCACCGGACTTGCCCTTCTCAGGGCCATGGGCGCGGAATTCGGGCCGTGGCCGGCCATGCGGATTGTGCGTATGGCCCGCGTCTATGGAAATACGGTCTTTCCCGGGGCACCCAATGGCGCGCTCTTTGCCTTCGGTGCCTCATCGTAGAACGGGCAGCTCTTTCCCATTCCGGCTGCGCTGCGGCCAGAGAGCTTCCTCCGGACATTCATGCCGGGAGCTTCTCTTTCTTCCGCTTTCTGCAGCAGCAGTCTGTCCATTCCCATCAGCAGGATACGGACGGCCGCGGCGCGGCCGGTATCTGAACGCGGGAGTTTCTTCCGCAGGAGAAAACCATGAAAAATCTGTTTGCGTATGACGGCGGCCTTTCCAGACGCTCTTTTCTGGCGGCTTCCGCAGCCGGCCTCTGCGCCCTGTCCCTCTCTCCCCTGGATGCCATGGCCGCTGACGCCGGCAGCTGGGGTAAAATTCTTGTGCTCTATTATTCCCGCAGCGGCAATACCAGAGCCGTGGCTGAGGAAATTCATACAAAGGTGGGCGGCGATATCTTCCAGCTGAAGACAGCCAGGCCCTATCCCGAAAGCTATGACGATGTCGTGGAAATAGCCAAGAAGGAAAAGACTTCCAACGCCCGTCCCGCGTACGCAGAACCCGTCCCGGATCTGAATTCCTTCAATACTGTCTTTATTGGCTATCCCTGCTGGTGGGGCACCATGCCCATGGTGTTCTTCACTCTCCTTGGGAAGTATCCCCTTGCCGGAAAGACCATTGTGCCCTTCACCACGCACGGCGGCAGCGGCTTTGGCGACAGCCTCAGGGATTTGAAGAGACTCTGCCCCAAGGCGAAGATTCTCCAGGGCCTCGAAGTACGCGGCACGGCCGCCCACAGCTCGGAGGATCGCGTCAGCTCCTGGCTGAAGAAACTGGGCTTTGTGCTCTAAATTTTTTTCCCGGTTTTCCCCGGACTCCGGGCCGCAGGGAGCGGAACGGGACCGGATACCCTGAACAGAACGCCATTCCGGACTGATATCCGGAGTGGCGTTTTCTGTTTTCAGGCCTGCTCCATTTTTTTGTCAGAGTCCCGGAGACTGTCCTGGCGTCAGGGGCCGGAAAGGGGCAGACCGGGCCTGCCGCCGGGACACGGCCGCTGCCAGGTGTGCCGGAGCGGGGGATATATACCGGATCCTCTGAAAAGAACTGTCAGGATAAGAAGAATATTCTTTATATGGTACCGGGGCAGGGCGGACGGCCGCCTTTAACGGGTGATTCTGAAGGAGTGGAAGAATGCATTTCGCTGCAGGGGCTGACACGAAACGGCTTATTCTGCAGTCTGGCGGAATTATTCAGAAATGATACGGCGCGCCCTGTCCCGGTTTATGAATTTTTGTGAAATCATGAACAGAACTAGCATAGACTAGTTAAGCTTTCGCTCTTCCATTTTACAAAAACGTTACAGCCGGAGAAAGCCCCGGACTGTCCGGAGCCACGGGCTGTCATCAGTTTCAGGGAGGATATGCGCCCATGGCGTTCCCCTCAGCGGATCTGCCGGGCAGGAGGAGTGGCGTTTTATGGACAGCAACGGAGAGCTTTTTACCAACAGGGCCGCTGTTTTTGAGCAGATAGGCCGGATACGCGAGGTTCCCCGTGGCACGCTTCTTAGTGGAAGCGACGCCTACTGGCTGAAAAAGGGCGTCTGTGCCCTGACCTGTGTCAATGCGGGAGGAAAGGAGTATTCCTTTCTTTATTTCGAGGAAGGAATGCTATTCGGGTTCGTGCCCGTCCTGGAACGGTATTACGCCATAAATGGCATGGGCAGGGTGAACAGCTCGAAATTCTTTTCCGGTTTTCTCACGAAGACGGACTGCGTCATCGTTGATATTCCCGCCCAGATTTTTCTGAAACAGGTCCGGAGCAACCCCCAGATCCGGTCCGCGGTCATGCGCGCTGCGACGCTCAATCTTGTGAATATGCTCACGCATTCCATGGTGCTTTCCGCGCTGCCTGTAGCGGCGCGCGTGTGCTACCTGCTTCTGGAGTTCGCCCCTGAAAAGCCGCCGTATGTGCTGCCCCAGTTTCTCAGCTACGATGAGATAGCGACGCATCTTGATATGCACGTCATCACGGTGACCAAGATCTTCAGGGCGCTCTTCGCGAACGGCATTCTTGAGAAGAAAGGCCGGCAGCGCGTCGTCGTTGACCCGGACCGCCTGCTGGCCATCGTGAATCTGGAGCAGGAACTCGAATACGCCGGAAAATAAGCTGTCTTCTCCGGGAAGGCCAGCAGGCGTCATGCTGCGCACAGGGCCCGGATCTTCCCCTTTTTTCCGTGTATCGCTTCCCCTGCTGGGGATACAGAAAAGCCTGAGATTCGTGAAAAGGCCTGCCTCTTCCGTCTGGGCTCCCTGCCGGGGAACAGGGGAAAGCCGGAGAATGTACTTTTTTTCACCCGTACTAGCCCAGACTAGGGTTTCTCCCTGTTCCGTACACTAGTCTTAACTAACTCCTGAGAAACAAGCGGGTGCCGCGCGGACGCGGCGCTGTGTCTGGGCTGTATCAGGCTCCGGCTTCTTTTATGAACGCTGCCGGGGTTCAGGGGATGGACTCCGGAAGGCCGGAGCTTTCCGGCCCCTGACTCTGAAACAGCCGTCAGCTGGCAGAGCGCGGCGGCCAGCCCGGCATCCCGTGATTTCCGACAGGGGAACGGCTGGGGTAAGACAGGTTGTGTATGTCTAAAGAGGTGAGAGAACCCGTAATGGCTGGCAGGCCATTGCGAAGAGGAGAGCATGCGAATGCATTGGCTTAAAGGTATTTCGCTTGGAGTCATAGGCCTTGGCCTGATTTTAAGCACCCCTTCCCAGGGACAGGCCATCGATTTCAAGGTCAAGGGACAGTGGCAGATTAACTTCGGTGTTTCCAATGTGCCGGACGGGCGGAGCAGGGGCTCTGACTCCTTCATGTCCAGTCAGCGTTTCAGGACGACCATCGAGGCCAGGGCCAGCGAGAATGTCAGCGCAACCATTGGTTTCACCATGCCGAACAACACGGCCAACCAGGCCTGGGGCCGCTCCGGATCCAGCATGGGTGCTGACGGCGTGGATGTCGGCGTGTGGCAGGCCTATATCGACTGGAATATTCCCAATACGCAGATTGCCACGCGCATGGGCATCCAGTATCTCATCATGCCCGGCTTCGTGACCGGATCGAACCCCGTGTTCAGCCGTAACATGCCCGGCATCAGCATGCATGCCCCGGTCTGGTCCAACAAGGAATGGAATGTGGGCGCCACTTTCTTCTGGGCCCGTCCGTACAATGACAACTATTCGGATCCTGACGAGACGAGGAGCAAAACGCTTGATAACCTGGACGTTTTTGCCCTGTCCGTTCCGATCACCACGCAGGGCCTGAAGATCAATCCGTGGGTTATAGGCGCCCTCATTGGCCAGAACAGCCTCAAGTCTCTCCCGTCCGGCGGCCCCGGCGCTCTCTACGCGCCGCGCGGCGGTCTCACTCCTATCCTCGGCAGCGGCGGAACCTTCGCTTCCACCTTCGACAAAGGCCGGCGCTGGCACACGGACACCGACTGGGGCGGAGGCGGCTGGGGCGGCCTGACCGCCGAGATTAAGACTTTCGCTCCGTGGGAATTTGCCATTGAAGGCGCGTACGGCGAAGTCGACATGGGCGAGATCAAGCACTACACCCAGTTCGGCGACAAGAAGGGCCGCACGTTTGATCTGCACCGTCACGGCTGGTACGTCGGCGCGCGCGTCGATTATCATTTTGACTGGGGCACCCTCGGCGCCCTCGGATGGTACAGCAGCGGCGATGACGACAACCCGTACAACGGTTCCGAGCGCATGCCCATGTTCAACTCCCAGTGGCCCGTCACGCCCCTCGGCTTCGGCGGCTGCTATACCGACCTGAGCCCCTGGAAAGTGCTTGGCCATGGCGGCGGCTGCGGCCTCACCGGCGGCGTTGCCTACCTGAAGAACGTTTCCTTCATCGACCGCCTCAAGCACACCCTGAAGGTCGGCTATTTCCAGGGCACCAACAGCCCCGAAATGCCCCGCAAGGCCAATATGACGCATTATCCGACGTTCGCTGACGGCCCCATGGCGTATCTCACCACGACTGACCATGCCTGGGACTTCAGCCTGTCGAATACCTACAAGATGTACGAAAATCTCGAGATCAACCTCGAGGGCTCCTACGTCAATCTGTTCCTGAAGAACGACACCTGGAAGGGCGTGGAAGATTCCCAGCACAAGGATAACTGGATCGTGTCGATGACCTTCAACTACACGTTCTAGGTTTCCTTTTCCCAGAGAAATGCAGAAGGCGCTCCTCCGGGGGCGCCTTTTCTGATCCCTCATCCTGACGGGGAAAGGCTTCCGCCGCTCACAGTCGCCTGTCCACTGCGGTTCATGAAGCTGCCTCGTGACGGGCGGGACATTTTTATGGCGCGCTCCGGATTCTTTCATCCGGCCCCGCGGCCCAGAAGGGAATTCAGTGACTGATCCACCAGCCGCCGGTTCAGTTCCGTCACAGTTTTTCTGCCGGAAAATTCCGCTGCAGATCGGACGGAGACGTTTCCGCCAGAGAAACGGGGTGTTCCGGGTTCTCAGGATCTCCCGCTCATGAGGCGGCAGGAGGAGCCCTGATAACGGTCCTCCCGTCCATGCGGGCCGCCTTTCCCTGAAAAGTCCCGGAGGAAACGGGAGATAAACAATCTGGGAAATTTGTCCTTTTATGGACAAAAAAGCAAAAATGCAAGATTTTGCTTACCAGCCTGCGGAAAATATCTTATACTCACTGGAAAATCGCCAAAAGGGGCGGCTGACTGCCGGAGGGCTGATCCGGCAGACGGCCGCCTTTTTTGATCGTTCCGGAAAGTCTAGAACGGCGCGGGGGCGGGGGAACCGGGCGTTTCCGGCGCCGCTTCCGTGCCGCTGTCCGGCCTTTGCCCGTCCGGGCGCATGATCTGCATGCCGGCCGGGAAGCTGCGCAGAGCCTCGCGCTCCCTGTCGAGTTCTTCCTGGAAGGCGGCGGAGGCGGGGAGAGCGCCGTTTCCTGTCATGAGCGTTACCGGCACGCTGGTTTTGCCGTCGTGGAGGCGGTGAAAACCGGTGACGATGTCGTCCTGGTTGCGGGTGACAAGGTACTGTCCGCCGGTGATCTCCTGCCGCTCCTGTCCCGGGAAGGGGGAGTGCGTGTGCAGGAGGGCCCTGTAGAGAAGCTCACCTGTCTGGTGGAGGACGCGGCGTCCGCCATATCCGGTGCCGAAGGCGCCAGGCTGCGTGAACGAACGGCTGACCCGGCAGCTTTCGCCTGTGAGCACGTCGAAGCCGGCGAGTTTTTCGCCGCTCGTGACGGAGACCTTGCCGAGGATGTCCATGATCCACTCCGCGCGTCCGGCAGGAGTAGCGAGCCGCGCCATGGCGGCTCCGGGCTCATTCTGTCCTTTTGCCTCGGCCTCGGCCACCCTGCTGAGAAGCCAGCTGCTGAGACGTACGGCGCCGGCGGCTTCTCCTTTTTCATTGAGCAGGCGCACGATCATGTCTGGAGCCACGGGGCTGTCGCGTTCGGTGGGCATGCCGTCAGGTCCCTGGACAAGCCGTTTCTGAAACTTCGGGTCCGCGAGCCAGGCTTCGAGTGTTCTGCGGGCCTCTTCTTTCCCCTCTCCTTTCAGAACCCGGATGTGGCGTTCCGGATACCAGGACGTGACGCTGAGCCGGCCGAGACTGGAAGGCTGGGACCCGTCGGTCTCGGCTGCCTTCGCAGCCTCCCCCGTGAATTTCTCCATGACATCGCGCGCGGCCATGGAAGCGGCTTTGCCGTAGCTCTGGATGCCGGCGGCGCAGGATTCGCGGAGAGATTCCCTGACTGCCGCGAACCACTTCGCGTCAAGTACCATGCTTACCGAAGAGACGCGGTCCGCGGTCATGTGGTCAAGCTGGCGCACCTCCGCGCCTTCCTCATTTTTAAAGTTGCCGAGCACGGTGAACCAGCCCGCCCGGCATTTCAGGCTGCCGTCCCCGGCGAGAACCGGTCCGCCCGAGCGGGGATCGCGGAGGGGCACCACGCGCTGACAGAACATGACGGGCTTTTCCGCGTCAGGCAGACTCTCGATGTCCACGAGTTCGCCGTACCTGCCGCGGCGTATGCCGGGCGTGGCCGCGTAGACCATGACACTGAGATCGTGACGGTTCGGGGAAACGCCTGTGGCGGAGCCGTCGGCGCGCTCTTCCTGATCCGTGGAGAGGCGCATGAAGACCTTCTCATGGCTGCAGAGTGTCTCGCCGTAAAAGCCGGAGATGGTGCCGACAGGACCCGTGCGCACGCTGCCGTCCGGATTGCGGAGGGGCTTTCCGCCCACCATGACGGGGCCTTCCTGTGGCCTGCCGGTCTGTTTGTCCAGGACAGGGACGCGCTCGTAGCGGAGCATCCGCACGGCGAGCGCCGCGTTCCGGGGAACGTCACCGTCAAGACCCGCGCTGCCGTTCCCGGGAGCGCTGCCGGATAGGGGAATGTCGATGCGGCTTGGCATAATATGCCTCCTAAAAAATATCTGGCGTTCCGCGTTTTACGCGGGGCAGGGTGGTGCCGAGTCTGTTTCTGAGTCCCAAGATCACCCTGTCCGTGGGATCCGAGACACGGATGCCGCTTCGTGAGGCGCTGACGGCGACCATGCCGCCGCTCAGCTTTGCCGCAGCGCGGGAAAGCGTGCCCAGTCCGTTGTCCACGGCGGTTTCAGCATTTGTGACGGCGTAATCGCAGGCGTAATCAAGCGCCTCCCGGGCCGCGTCGTTCATGGTTCTGCGCAGTGCCGCCTCCACGGCTGACCAGTCGATGCTGATGCCGGCGAGGGAGCCTATCCTCATCTGGTAGGCCCTGCGGATGAACTCCGCGCACTGCTCCGCCGCGTCGGCTGACTCTGTGTGAATGAGCGAGCCGCTGCCCCCGGTCAGGAGGCGCACGCGGGCGGCGTGCCGCTCCTGGGGGGTGGAAAAGGAACCGGCAGGCCCGCAGTCAGCCGCCGCCATGGCAGAATCCGTGTCTGTCAGGAGCAGGGGCAGAACCAAGAGAAGGACAGCCGCCGGAGCGGAACGCGGAACAATGGAACAGAAGAGAGTGTGCATGCCTGTTCCTCCTGAAGCGTGTTTATTGAAAAACGATTATAATGTCAAAAACTTTTTAAAAATATATAAAAACGCCTGCGCGGACGGGGAATCCGTCCCGGAGCCGGGCCTTTTCCCTGCCCTGTTCCGGTTCAGGGAAGATAGGTAAAAAGGGACGCCGCCTTGCCAGAAGAGAAAAAACCACGTATATTTCCGAAGTATTGCGTCACGGGCGTCAGACGCTGTGACGCGTTTTTCTTCCCCCTGTGAGAAGCGGCCCTGCCTCAGGCAGCGTTTCTCTTCCGCGTCTTTCTCCGAGGTTTATCCGGTATGCGTGACAGTGTTCTTCTCCTTTCGGCCTCTCCCCATAAAAACGGAACAACGTCCCGGATTTCGGCTCTGATTGAGGATGGGTGCAGGAGGGCCGGATTCAGGACGGCCGTGCTCGATTTCTCGGGGATGAACTTCCTCGGGTGCACGCACTGCGGCACCTGCAGCCAGCGTCTCCGTCACTGCCCGCTTGAGGGGAAGGATGACTGCAGCGAGACTTTCGCCACCATCATTGGCTCGCGGTATCTTGTTATCGTGAGCCCCATCTATAATTATGGCCTGCCCGCACAGTTCAAGGCGCTCGTTGACCGCACGCAGTATTTCTATTCGTCAGGAATCAAGCCCCGCATCGCCCCCCGTGCCGCAGTGCTCCTCCTGGCGGGCCGGACAAAGGGGGAGAAACTCTTCGAGGGGGCGCGGCTCACTCTGCACTGTTTCTTCCACACCATGGGCATCGAACAGGTCGCCCTGAAGACTCTGAGAGGGCTGGAATCCCCCCAGGATCTGAGCGATGGGCTGCGCCTTGAGCTCAGGAAGTGGGGGGCCGGGCTTTTTACTCCCGGGCAGACTGTTGTCACGGCCGGTCCTGCCAGAAGCACCGCCGGCCTGGTTCCGCGCTCCTGACCGTTTTTTTCCGCGCCCCGGAAACCCTCTTCGTCCGCCTTCCGCCGGCCGCCCTCCATGCTTCCGTGTCCCGGCGCCGTTTCTGTCTTCCGCGCGGAGTTCCCCGTTTCTGCCCTGCGGCCGGAATCAGCCTGATCCTCTCTGCCGCCTGACTCCGGAAAGAGAAAAGGGTCTTCACAAAAGGAAAAGAACAAAATACCCTGCGCCCGGTAAATTTTTCAGGGAGGGTACCATGAAGAAAGTTCTGATTATTTCCACGAGTCCGAGGAAGAACGGCAATTCCGATCTGCTGGCCTAGGCTTTTGCCGGGGGCGCGAAGGAAGCTGGCCATGATGTCGCATTCGTGGCTTTCAGGGAGAAGAACATCCAGTACTGCCGCGGCTGCCTCGCCTGCCAGAAGACGTTCAGGTGTGTCATAAAGGACGACATGGCCGCCATTCTCGAAAACATGCAGAAGGCCGATGTGGTCTGCTTCGCCACTCCTGTCTATTATTACGCCTGCTGCGGCCAGCTGAAGACCTTCCTCGACCGCTGCAACCCGCTTTTCCCCCAGGAATACGCTTTCCGCGATGTCTATCTCCTGGCCTCCTGCGCCGATACCGATCCGTCTGCCATTGACGGCACGGTGTCCGATGTGAAGGGCTGGGTGCGCTGCTTCGAAAAGTCCTCCTACCGCGGTTCCGTTCTGGCAGCGGGTACGGAGAAGCCCGGCGACGTCAGAAAGACGCCCGCCGTTCTCGACGAAGCCAGAAATCTCGGCAGAAATCTCTAACCGGACGGCCCCTCTGGAACGCCCAGACGGGGCCTTTTCTGATCGCGCCGGCCGGTTTGGGTCGGCGGGGAAGAAAGAGCGATGAAGGAACAAGAAAAATCCGGCGTGGAAATCCGTGAATTTCCGGTTCCCGGTTCGGTGAGTCCGCAGCTGGCCGCGCTTATGCGCCGCAAACCCTATGCCTGGTGGAACACGCACCTCTCCTCGGAGGCGGAATGGAAGGCATGGGCCGGGGAGCTTTCCTCCCGAAACGGTGCCCTGCTTCCGGCTCTCTGCCGCAGAATGCGCGTGCGGTGCGAAGAAGGGCATATGGGAGGCGTGCATGTTTACCGGCTGATCCCGGAGGAGGAGAGTCCGGCGGGAAAAGGCAGGATGCTCCTGCACTTCCACTCTGGCGGCTTTCTCATCAACACAGGAGACGCGGCGCCGCTCGAGGCTGTCATGATGTGCGGCATCACGGGCATGCGGGCGGTCTCGGTGGATTACAGAAGCCTGCCCGATTACGCCTATCCCGCGCCCATGGAAGATGCCGTGAACGTCTACCGGGAGCTTCTGGAGAGCTTTGCTCCCGGATGTGTCGGCGTTTTCGGGAGTTCGAGCGGCGGTGCCCTTACGCTGGAGCTTGTTCTGCACGCGCGTCTGGCCGGACTTCCCCAGCCTGGCGCCCTGGCAGCCGGCACGCCCTGCACGGATTTCACGCCCACAGGGGACTCTTTCGCGACCAACGAGGGAGTGGACAATGTTCTCGTGAGTTACTCGGGGTGGCTCACTGACGCTGTGCGGATGTTCGCGGCGGGCCACGATCTGACGGATCCCCTGATTTCTCCCATCCGCGCCGACGTTTCCGGTTTCCCGCCGGTCATGCTTACCTGCGGCACCCGGGATCTTTTCCTCAGCAGCACGGTGCGCATGCACCGGAATCTCAGGGAGGCCGGCGTTCCCGCGGATCTCGTGGTCATCGAGGGCGCGTCGCACATGCAGTACGCCATGCTCCCCGACGCCCCGGAAACAGCGTACCATTTCAGGGAGCTCGGACGCTTCTTCGATACTTACCTCGGCCGCTGACACGGACCTGTCGGCATCCCGGAAGAACGGCATCCGTGTCCCGCGTGAAGGGAGACAGTCAGGCTGACGGTCAGCGCCGCGGCGGGATCTTTCCCTGCAGGAAGCTGTTTTCTTCTTCCGGCGCCTTGGCTTTCTCCCGGGCTCCGGAGCCGGCATGTTCCGTGGCAGCCTGGGCCTCCTGATATTCCGCCCCGGCAGCGGGATCCTCCTCCGTGTCCCCGTGCCAGGCGGTCTGGCGCCTGCCCTGATCCATCTGCGTTTCGGGGAAGGGAGGATGCCTGAGCTGCGTCCGGGGGGCTGCGTCCGGGAGGATCGCGCCCAGGGCGCCGGCCGCGGCGGCACCGGGAGCGAGCACAGCGGCGCCGCGCTGCATGGATCCGGCGGCGAGCCGCACTGTCTCCCCTGCGCCGGAATCGCCGAGAGGCGCGATAAGCTGGCCGGCCCAGCGGATGATGCGGTCCGGCATGACGGTGACCAGGGTGAAGAGTTTCCAGGTCCCGATGCCCACCACGGAGCCGAGGAGGACGAGTGTGCTTACCGCCGCGGTGACGCCCCATCCGCTGAGGCCGAAGGCGTTATCCCGGAAAGCCGCGTCCTGGGCATCGAAGAAGGGCATGAGGAGGGAGCTTACGAGGTAGCCCGATACGCTCAGGATTATCATGCACAGGAAGAAGGCCAGGACGAGGAGCATGGGCCGGAGCAGAACCGAGAGCATGAGGGCGTAGCCGGAGCGCGCGCTCGCTCCGGCGAATCCGTCACCCTCCGGCATGCAGTGGCCCACAAGCCAGACGGGGCAGGCAGCCACGGCTTCGAGGGTGAGCACCACCCAGCCGATGACAGCGGTGAACCACGCCACGAAAGGCAGCATGGGCACCATGTAGGCGTAGAACCAGCACACGGCCCATATGGGAGCGGCGATGCAGACAGCGATTTTGCCTGCCGACTCCACGAAGGAAGGCAGGGCCTTCGAGGTGAGAAAATTCCCGGCGAAGGGGATGCGCGACACGCCTTCCCTGATGGCGAGATAGGTGACGAAGGCGTTCTCGCAGGCATTCATGACGCGGCGGGAAAGACGCACCGTGCTGAAGATGATGTCCCCGCCGTCGATGATGCGCCCGAGGGCCAGGGCGCCCGCGTCGGGAACCCTGAGCTCGGAGAGCCACTGCATGGGGCCGGAACCGAAGAAGCGCGCGATGACGGACCCTGTGTCGTGCACGCCTGCCGCGTCCCGCGAAGCCTTTTCTGCGGCCTGTCCCGTGGCCGTAAGCGGATTCGTGATTTTTTCGGGATCGGCCTTGAGGGAGAGGGTGAGCCTGTCGCGCATTTCCGCGGCGCCTGTCAGGACCTTTCTGAGATCCCCGTTGACGAAACCTGTCAGAGCCTGGCCGCTGACACCGGAAGCCGTGGTTTCGTCCCGCTGCATTTTAACGGCGTCGGCAGCGGTCCTGGCGAGCGTCCAGTAGTAGGAGCCCGCCATGAACCAGCCCTGCCTTCCTGCGTAATCCCTGAAAGAGGCGAGCGCCTTCTGCGCCGCCTCGTCCCCGGAGACGGCGGCCCGTGAGAGGGGAACCGAGACGGCCGCCTCGTAGGCCGTAAGCAGGGAATGGAGTCCCAGGGACGCGGCCGGCCCCGTGTCCGGCGCGATGAGCCTGAAGTCGTCCCCTCCCGTGGCGTTCTTCACGGCGTTGTAGACCTGCGTGTAGAGAGGACCGGCAAGGGCGTTTCTGAGGGCGAGGGTCGCTTCTGGCACGGGCGTCGACACGGTGACGGAGCCCATGTCACCGTTTTCGGTGACGGCTTCGGCTGTCTGTCCGTCAAAGGGATTGGTGCAGGTGAGAGGGCGGGGCAGCTCGAAGCGCACGCGCGTGCCGGCGCTGTCCTCTTCGAGAATCCTCGGGGAAGAGGCAAAGACGCAGCCCTCCGCGGTTTCGAGATAACGGCGCACGTAGGCGTGCTCGGCGATAACAGGCAGGACGCGCGCGGCGTTGTCCGCGAGGCCAGGGCCGCCCACTGCCGTGACGGCCCCCGTGCGGCTGATATACGCGAGACCCTGCTCCCACATGCCGTCCGCGAACTGGATGCTCAGCCCGATGGCGGAAAGAACCATGACCTGCATGGCCGAGAGACCGTGGAAGACAGGTGTGATAGCGCCCATGGCAAAGGAATAGCGCAGGGGCAGCCAGGCACTGCTGTAGCGCCGGCCTCCTATGCCTGTGCCGTCCTGGGCGGATCCGAGGGCCGCGGAGAGAACCGTGAGGATGAAGAGCCAGGCCACGGCCACGGCGCAGCAGGAGTTCAGGACGTACATGAGATCGAAGATGAGCGTGCCCATGACGCCGTCAGCTGGCGCGCCGGAGGCGAGGGAAGCGAGGCTGTCCCAGCCGGTGCCGAATATACGTGTCAGAAGCTGCGCCGAGATGTCGTTCTCAAGCGATCCGGCGGAAAGGAGCGGATCGGCCATACTGCCTCCTTGGGGAAACGCCTTTTTACGGAGAGGGCTGCCCGGATGCCCTGCTTTTGAGAAGCCCGCGCATGCGGGGTGAAAGCGGCGCCGGAGGAACGCCGGGTCCGGGTCCTCCGTTCGTGGGCTGAAGCAGAAAGCATACGGCGCGGCAGGCGCCTGCCCGTACGCCGCAGTCAGCGGGCGTGAGGCCTCCCGCCGTTCTCGCGCTGAGGGAAGCGCCGCACTCTATGAGAATGCAGGTTTTAATATATTTTTGCAGTATTTTCAGTATGTTAATGAAAAAAGTTGCACCATTCCGCACCATCAGCGCGGCAGGGGGGGGATTTTGCCAGCTGCTTTTTTCTGGGCCCCGGCAACAGCGTGGGTGTAAAAGCTCGCCGTTGTCGCGACGGAAGCGTGCCCGAGCTGAGCCGCTACGGCCGCCGGATCCGCCCCTTCCTCCAGCATGAGAGAGGCCGCCATATGGCGCACGGTGTAGAGAGGGCACCCTTTGACACCAGCTTTCTTTTGAGCTCGTCCCCATGTCGTTTTGTCTGAGCGCCACGGGAGGCCACGAGATGTGAGGCAGACGTGATCCTCGAGGGACTTTCTCTCGCTCCTGCCGCTGGCTTCTTCTACCCACCAGTCGGGGGCTATGACGTCCTTCCACCTCGAGACCTTGGGCATCCATACGTGGGCCAGCCCATGGCGGAGATCGACGTCCCTCCAGCGCAGGCCGGCCGCCTCTCTCCCAGGACGCAGGCTTAGCGCAAGACATGTCCTGACGTACCACTGGAGGGCCGGATTGCAGACGGCATACACCTTCATGAAGTCAGCGAAGTCGCCGCACCTGTGACCGTGCGGGCCCTCCGGAAGTGGGCGGTACTTCGTCCAGGGGACTTCCTGCAGGAAGTCTTCCGAGGCGCACCAGCGCCATGCGGCAAGGAGCTTTTTCACGTGCGCGTTGATAGCCTGGGGGCTTATCCGGTACTCGGCTTTCAGGCACGAGCGAAAGTTGTTAAGATCCCGGCGATCAAGCGTATCCACGTACTTTGTGGAAAGCTCGCCTCCCATGCGTTCCAGTATCAAAGCGTAGTACCGCTCTACACGAGGGCAATGCTTTGTATTTTGTATGAACAGGACGATTGACTCTGCCACGGTAAGGCGCTTATTCTCGCTATTGTCATAAAGGTTTTCTCCTTCAAAGGCTTCCGCGGCTTCACGGTCACGGAAGCCTTTCTGTCTCCAGCGGCCAGCTTCATCCTTGAACTTGACGACGAAGCGGCCGTCTTTTCTCTGGCAAATGCTCATGATGTAGACCTCGAATGAGGTCCGCCGCTGCCTTCCCTGATAACGTCTTCCGGGTCACGGGTCTACTGGTGCCGACCTCCAGAATGGCGTTCTCCTCCGCCTCCAGCGCGGCGTCCTCCTTCCTTATCTCCAGCCGGCGCTTCCGGATGGCACGCAGACGGCCGATCGCGTTCAGCAGACTTGATTCGTTGGGGAAGTCCATATGTCCTCCAGATCCGGATTCTTCCTCGGGCTTGCGTGGCAGTGCCAGATACGGGCGGCCTCCTCGGCCTCTGCCTGGTGGTGGAGGTAGAGCCTGTCCGAGGTAAGGCCGATGATGTGCTTCACCTTCAGCCACAGCTCGGGGCGCTTCTTCCAGCTCCCGCCGTAGTAGAGCGCATCGGCGAAGGCCTCATCCCCCAGAAACCACATCACCAGCCATGCCGAGTAGGCCTCGTCCCTGGTACTGCAGTGATCGGCGTCATACTCGTCTATGGCGTCGGCGGCCGCCTCGCACGCGGCCTGCATGTCACGACGCTCTCCGGCTGTGAAGGCTCCGACCTCCAGAAGGTCCTGTATCTCCGTGAGGGCCTTCTGCACCTCGATGAGCCGCGCTGGCTTCTGCTTCCAGTCGGGATATTTCTCCAGCGCGACAAGCGGGAAAGACACGCCTATGCAGCAGTCGCGGTGGGCGATGGAGTTGGTGGGGTAAGCGCTGCTCATTGCACTGTCTCCTTCTGTTCCGTCATCCCAAAGACGCTCCGGATGAACGTGCAGACACGCCGGACTTTCTCTGACTCTAGCGTGGCGGGGTTCTTTTTCATGAGCAGGACGGCGAGCTGGAGGTAGATCTCCAGCGCCTCCGCGCTGGTATTGTGCGCTGAGCTTCTTTCCAGGCTCTCCATGAGCTGGGCTAAAAGAATCATGGTGACGGTATTCCTCTCCATGCCATCAATGTACTGGCGGATAGACGAACTCGTCTCCTCGAAAATAATTACGGCGCGGCCCTGGCTTTTGTCGTGTGCGAAGGCCCACGCCCTGGCTGCCGTACGGATTTCATCCGTCGTTGGCGTGGTCATTTCTTTATCAACGTTCATCTTTTTGTCCTTTCTTTTCTCTCCCGTAGATGTCCACCTCGCCGCGGGCGAAGGCGATATCTCGGGGAGACATGTACCTTGTGAGCTCGTCTTCCGGGACGCCAAGCGCCAGGAAGA